>Ga0206805_1009_pt1 | contig 44901 bp, 32 predicted proteins | sample Alteio_BWOrgCont_59_FD_152890 | JGI IMG/M metagenome (GOLD analysis project Ga0206805, IMG submission 152890) | Enriched cells from forest soil in Barre Woods Harvard Forest LTER site, Petersham, Massachusetts, United States -... | ecosystem: Environmental > Terrestrial > Soil > Temperate forest >... | reverse complement strand
GTGGGTCGGTTGGCTCATCGGGCTGACCGAATGGATTGTTATCGGGAAAGAACGGATTCCCATTTCCTTGATCCGGAGCGAAAGCGGGATTATTGGGTTTGGGAAAGTCTGGAATTCCCCCCATCGGCTTTGGATTTTCAGGGTTATTCGGATCTTGTTTGGGGAAAAACGGGCCATCTGACTTTCCAATTGGCTTCGAAGGGATTATTTGTTTGGGCGGCCCTTGAGGTTGAAATGGGGGGGGCGGTTGATTCTCGTTGGTTTGTGGTGTTTTGACCTCCGGCTGTTGATCCAACGCGGGCGGAAGCTTTTCCTTGGGAATTGACTTGAGCAATTTGTCGATCTTTTCCTTAGACAATTGTGGATCTTCACCAGACTTACCGGCTTTTTGCTTGGCTATCTGCTTAGCTTTTTCCATCAACTCTTTGTTATTCAGAAGGCCTTTGAGAATTGCTGGATCAACGCCTGGGAATTGATCGGCTAACATTTTTTCCAGTGTCTTCTCGAACTCATCCAAGCCGGGATCGCCTTGACCCTGCCCGTAGCGACTCAGCGCCTCTTTGAGTTGTTCCGGGGTTAGATTAGCGTCCCAGGGATGACTCTGTGCGATGACTGGCGGAGGCAGAATGCTCTTTTTCATTCCCTGCTGTGCATGCACCTGCACGGAGGACAAGGCCACACTCAGTGAGAGAAAGCCAAGGGTTAGAACTAAGCGACGGCGGACGACGGTCACGGGTCGCCTCCGGGTTTGAGAACGGTGGATTCAAACTCCAGCCGTGCGGGATATGAAAGGCGACCACACAGGCAAAAGCAGAATCTGGGCAACATGCATTTTGCCGTAACTGGATGAGAGAGGCAAGGGTTGAGGTGTTAGCTTTCGCTCTCACCTCAAAACTCCTCTAAGTTCGCGTAGGACAGGCTGGAAGCCTGTCCTACGCTCGTAAAAAGTTGAAGGGCGACACTGGAGCTAAGTTATTTCACTCCTTCTTTCCTTCTTTCTTCTCGGCTTTCTCGTCTTTCTTATCGCCGCCGGGAAGCTCGAATAGCGGGCCAGCGGTGCCGGTGCCCCCACGGAGTTCCTTCTCTTTATCCTTGTCTTTGTCTTTGTCCTTATCCTTATCTTTGTCTTTGTCCTTATCTTTATCCTTGTCTTTCTCTTTCTTTTCTTTCTCCTTTTCCTTGGCTGGTTTGATCTTCTCTTCCATCGCCTTTTCGGCTTCTGGTCCCTCAATGGGCAAGTCCGGGATGTCGTCCGGGACAGTGGCATCGTCGACGTTCCGCATCGACAGACCTATCTTCCGGTCCTTGGCGTCGACGCGAAGAACCTTCACATCGACCTCATCGCCCACCTTGACCACTTCCTCGGGACTTTCGATCTTGGCATCCGACAACTCGGAGATGTGCAGCAGCCCTTCGAGACCCTGTTCCAACTCGACAAAGACACCAAAGTTGGTGAGTTTGGTGACTTTTCCGCGTACTTTCTGTCCGGGCTTGTAGCGCGCGGGAATGTCGGTTTCCCAGGGATCATTCCCCATCTGCTTGAGGCCGAGCGCGACGCGCTTGCGCTCCTGATCGACGCTCAGCACGATGCAGGTGAGCTTTTGCCCCTTCTGCACCATCTCGGAAGGATTCGATACCTTCCGCACGTAGCTCATATCGCTGACGTGCAGCAGTCCGTCGATCCCCTCCTCGATCTCGATGAAGGCGCCGTAGTTGGTCAGGTTCCGCACGGTTCCGGTGATGACCGTGTTCGGCGGATACTTCTTGGCAACCTCGCCCCAGGGGTTGGCCTGGCACTGCTTCATGCCGAGCGAGATTTCCTTCTTGTCGTGGTTGATGTTGAGTACCTGCACTTCAACCTTGTCGCCGATCTGCACGAGTTCCTTGGGATCGGCAATCCGCTTCACCCAGGACATTTCCGAAATGTGAACCAAGCCCTCGATACCGGGTTCGAGTTTGACGAACGCCCCATAGGGCATGATGTTGACCACCTCGCCCTGGTGGCGGGAATTGACCGGATACTTGGCCTCGATGTTCTGCCACGGGCTCGGGGTTTTGTGCTTGAGTGAAAGAGCGATCTTCTCTTTTTCCCGATCGATATGGAGGATGTATACCTCCAGTTGCTGATCGATCTGCACGACATCCCGTGGATTGGTGACGCGATGCCAGCCCATATCCGTGATGTGCAAGAGGCCATCGATGCCGCCGAGATCGACGAATGCCCCGAACTCGGCAATGTTCTTGACCACACCCGTGCGAATCTGGCCGACTTCCAGTTCCGCCAACAACTTATCCTTCTGGTGCGTCCGGATGTCCTCAATCAACTTGCGGCGACTAACCACGATGTTTCGCCGCTGCTCGTCGATTTTGAGGATGACGCACTCGATGGTTTTATCGATGTATTCATCGATCGATTGCGGTCGCCGGATATCCACCTGGCTGGCCGGCAGGAAGACGTTCACGCCAATATTGACCAGCAGGCCGCCCTTGATCTTCTTGAGTACCTTCCCGGATACGACATCGCCTTCCTTGTGCTTGGCCAGGATGGCATTCCACTCTTTTTGCCGCTTCGCTTTGCGATAAGACAGCGCGATTGTGCCGTCTTCGCTTTCAACTGTTTCCAGAAGGACTTCCACGACATCGCCGGCTTTGGGCGGAGGCGCGTCCGAGCCCTCTTCTCTCCACTCTTCGAGGCGGATCACGCCTTCCGATTTGTAGCCAATATCGATGACGACATCGTCGCCGCGGATTTCGAGAACCCGCCCGGTGACAATTTTGTTGGATTCGTAATCTTGATCGGGTTTTACAAGATAATCGGCGACTACTTCGTAGAAATCTTTGTCCAGATCGGCGAGTTCTTGTTCGGGAGCATCGAGCTGACGGAGGAGGTTACGATTGACCATAGTTTGAGGAAAACGGCTTGGCTTACCGATCCACTCGGGTCGGCAGGCCTGGGTTAAAGGACCACGTCACCCCGGCAGTTCAACACGAACCACTTCGTCGGGAGTGAAGCTTGGGAATTGTAGCGAGTCAGTCAAATAAGCAATAGGGGAAAAGCGATCGGAAGTCAGAAGCAATGGTCAGGGGTTGGCTGTTGAAATAGACGGATATGACCTCTGGATCATATCCGTCTATTTCAACAGCCAACCCCTGACCTCTCTTTCCAGCCTAAAAAATGGCCCCGAACGAACTTGTCGGCCGGCCTATAAGCCGGGTTTTGTCTCCGCGGTTGCCCGCGGCGACGGTCATTTATCTAGCCCCACGGTTACCCGTGGGATCGAGCAGTCTACCCGGGGATCGTAACGGGCCGGGCCGGCCCTGTCCCCTGCTTGACCTTGCTCCCGGTGGGGTTTGCCGAGCCAGCCGGTCACCCGGCTGCTGGTGCGCTCTTACATTAAGGGCTTTCGCCCCGCACCGTTTCACCCTTACCCTGGGCAAGGGACAAGGTGCAAGGGACATGGGACAAGAGAAAAAAAGTTGAGCCTGTTTTCACTTGTCCCTTGTCCCCTGCCCCTTGTCCCTCGCCCAGGGCGGTTTCCTTTCTGTTGCACTTTCCCGCCCGCTGGCGGTTCAGGCCGGGGAGCCCAAACCGTTGCCGGGGGTGGGTGTTACCCACCGCCGTGCCCTCTGGAGCCCGGACTTTCCTCCCCTGGGGAAGGGATGAGGGATTCAGGTAGGGATGAAGGATGAGGGATGAAGGATGAAAAAAGACCAAGACAACTCAAGGTTTTCTTCATCCCTCATCTTTCATCCCTCATCCCTTCCTCCGAATCCCGCATCCCTCCGCCCGGCGGTGACCGTCCAGCCGACCGACAAATCCGAACCATCATCGTACTATGACAATGTGGTTTGGTGAAGAGACACACAATTGTTTGACGAGGTTCTGGCAAGATTGGTTTCACTTATATTTTGACCTTCTAGCCAGTTTGTCGTGACGAACGCAAGATAACTCCATGTCAACGGTAACACTCGATTGGTCGGAGTTTGCGCCTCGCGAATTGAGCGGAGGAGCGGTCACTATTGGGAATTTCGATGGGGTTCATCTGGGGCATCGGGCACTTATCGCGCAATCCCACAAGCAAGCAGACGCTCTCGGTGGTCCCGCGCTAGCGGTTACTTTCGATCCACCACCACATCAACTGCTTTTTCCAGGCCCAATTCGACCACCACTAACCACAATGCCAGAACGAGCGGAATTACTGCATAAGGCCAACGCAGACCATGTCGTAATCCTGCGGACAAGCCCAGCACTGCTGGCGCTCAGCTCGGAAGCGTTCTTCGAGGATGTGCTCGTTCGCCAACTCGGAGCCAAGGCGATCGTGGAAGGTCACGATTTCCGATTCGGGCGAAACCGTGCCGGAAGTAACGACACGCTCCGGAAGCTTTGCTCCGACTCAGGTCTGGTCTTCGTTGAAGTCGCCCAGTTGATGCACGGCGGCGAACCGGTATCGAGCAGCCGCGTTCGCGCCGCCATCGTTCGCGGTGATGTCGCTCTTGCAACGGAATTGCTCGCTCGACCTCATCGAGTAACCGGGACAGTAATAACTGGAGCGAAACGCGGTCGGACAATCGGCTTTCCAACCGCGAATCTCGGCGAGGTATCAACCGTGCTGCCGGGCAACGGGGTCTATGCAGTGCGAGCGATTGTGGATAGTCAAATACACCTCGCCGCGGCAAACCTCGGCCCCAACCCGACGTTCGGCGAGGATGCCCAAAAGATCGAAATTCACTTGATCGACTTTTCGGGCGATCTGTATGGCAAAGCTATCACGGTGGAGTTCGTGGCCAGGCTACGAGATGTTCGGCCATTCGCTGGAGTGAATGAGTTGGTCGAGCAGTTGAAGAGAGATGTGGAGGAGGCGAAGAGGATCTTACTATTGTCGTGATCAATTTCGGATCAAATACCCGTTGCGATATCGAGATGAGCTAAAAGTAGCCATCGTATTCACTGGTAATTCGGAGATCGAACTTGGTACAATTCTGAAATGGAACCAACAGAAACTACCGCCCCAACCACTTCATCCCAAGACGAAGTGCCCGAAGGTATCCGCCGGGCGCGAGCGGCATTCCTCCGCGACTTCCCTGTGCTCATTGCGGACCGCCGTATACGTGGCAAGTATGTCTGTTATCACAATGACGAGCGAGTGGCGGTGAATTCCGATTATTTCGCCATGATTCGTGAGCTGGTCGCGAGAAACATTCCGGAAAATGCCTCTTTGATTATCCATGTGACACTGGACGCGGGCCGTGAACAGCAATTTTTTTCCGAGGAAGGGGAGATTGACCCGGACTGATTATGCCCATCCTTCTTAACCGCAGTCCATTTTCAGATAAGCCAAGTGAAATTGTCGTACGAAACGAAATCGTTCGCGTGCGAGAACACCAAATCATCGTCTGGGTCACGTTAAGCCTTTATCGGATCGCTACAGTCAATCCCATGGCAATTCCGTTCCCCGTTATTCTTGATACCGGTCACAATCATTCTTTTTCGATCCACGAGCGACACCTCGCTGAATGGGCAGGTTTACAACTAAATTCCTTGAATGTCCTTTCCGCAATTAGACATCGCGGTCAAAGAGTATTGCTTCGAGCGGCTAATATCTGGGTGCATCCCAATGAGCAGGGATTTCGCGATAAACACTCCGATATTTCACCTCACGTAATCAAGGCTGAGACGGGTATCGCCATTTACCCTGGCAGTGACTTCCCCCGCCTTCCGATCATGGGTCTGCGAGCGATTGCAGAAAACAATCTTCTGCTTAAAGTGGACGGTCCCAGACGTGAGGCTACACTCCGGACACCAATTCAGTGGTGGCCTTTCTGAGACAATTTATCGGTACCGGCTCCGGTTCTCTTTTCCTGTATCCTCCTCTTTCCCACTTCGGCTTGTCAAGGTCGCCTGGATAGGTTCAAATTCGCAGCATCAACGATTCCGCACGCATGGATGCTGACCCGGAATGCCGGGCGGATAGACCGCCATGATGGCACCGCTGCCACCCTCGAACCTACCCATCGACCGGCCCGAGTTGCCTCGGGTCCGGCTCGAAGTGCGGTCCGGTTCGGGCCGGCCGGTTAGCTACGAAGTCGGGGCCGATGAGTTTCTCATCGGCGGTGCCAGCGGTTGCGATCTCCGCATTCCCGCCCCCAACCTCCCGCCCGTTATCTGCCAGATCATCCGCAAAAGCGATGGCATTCGCGTCCGTAGACTTACTCCTGTCCTTCCCGTTCTTCTGAATGAAGTCCCACTTCCCGCCAACAACCCCATCCCGGTCAACTCCGGCGACATACTTTCGCTCACGGGCTTGGATATCACCATTTCCATCCAGCACACCGGCCTCATCGTTCCGAAGTTCGTGCCGATCGAGCCCGAGAGTAGTGCGGATTCAGCATCTCCCGAAACGACTGCCATTGATCTGAGCGATGAACAACGCAAACTGGATGATCGCCGCAGGCTTCTCGAAGTTGAGGAGGCATCGCGAAGGGAGGAATGGAAGCAGAAGAACGAGGAACTCATCCGCCGGGCTCGCGATCTCGATCGACAAACCGAGGACCTTGAATCGGATCGTGTCATTTGGTATCGCCGCCGACAAGAACTCGAACAGGAATTGGGGAGCCAGCGGGCTTTGATGGGGCAGACAGGGACGCGCACTGCCGATCTGGATGCCCGCGAGAAGGAATTGTTGCGACTCAAAGAGGAACTCGCAAATCTTCGCGAGCGCTTGCTGAAGGAATTTCAGGAGCGCAGGGACGACCTGGCCCGGCAGCAGGATGCCGTGCGCGAAGTCAACGCTCAGTTGAGCAGCGATCGCCAGGCTTTCGACGTCGAGTTGGAACAGCGCCGAGCGGAACTTCAGAGCGAGATCGAAAAGCACCGGCAGAACCTGGACACTGAAGCCAAGCAAAGACGCGAACTTCTTGAAGAGGAGTTCCGTCAGCGTCGAACCGCCTTTGAGGCGGAGCTCGCCGCTCGCGTCAGTGAATCCGAAGCCGAATCGCTGGGCCGCTACAAGGATCAGTTCGAGGATCTGGAACGCCTGCGGTCTTCAGCTCGCGATGTCGTGGCCCGCGCTGAAGCGGAAGCCACAAACATCCGTAATGAAGCCACCGCGGCGGCGGCACGTCAGCGGGAAACAATCCAGGCCGAACTCGCCACCCACGAGCCCAAGAACCGTGAACTGCTGGAGCGACAGGAACGCCTGACGGCTGGACTCCAGGAACTTGACCGGCAGCGCGATCTGTTCGCGGCAGATCGGGACCTCCTGGAGAAGGCTCGGCAGACATCTGAGACCGAGCGGAAAGCGGAAACCGAGCAGCTTACGACCTGGGAGCGAACACTCTCTGAAACACAGGGCAATCTGCTTCGCCGCGAGGAACAGCTTCAGGTGGAGCGATTGGCTCTGGAGAGAGATCGTGTTCAATTTCAGGACGATCTTGTCCGGCTCGAACGCCGGACTGCGGCCATCGAAGCACAAGAACAGGCATCGACAAAGCGTGCCCAGGAAGTGGACGTCCGTCTCGAACAATTGAAGCGCGATTCGTTGGAATGGGAAGAAACGATCCGGCTGGCGACGATCGAGCAGGAACGACTCCGCGCCGAGGCGGAACGGCTCGACCGTCAGAGAACTGATCTGGATGCTCAGTCGGCAACCCTGGCAGAACGGGCAGGCCAGCTCGAAGCCCAGCAGGCAGTTTTGGCCGTGCTTCGTGCCAAACTCGATCGCTCTCGCCAGGAGGCGGAGCGTGAGGTCACACAACTTGCCAGTGCTCGAACGCGCGAAGATGAGGCACTGGCGGAACTTCGCAATCGTATTCGCGAAGCAGAGGAGCTACGAGCCGAGTTGAACAACGTGCAGGAGAATGCAGCCCAGGAACGAAAGCGACTGGAAGAACGCGATTCCCTCCTGACTGTAGGCCTGGAGGAAATCCGCCAACAACAAGAAGCAACGGCGGCCGAATCTGCACGTCTCCAACAGCAGGAAGCGGAACTGGATGCCAGGTCAGCGGAATTTGCCGAGCAAGCCGGGACACTCAAGGGACGCATGACGCAGGCACTCGATTTGCAAGCACGGCTGGAAGCCGATCGGGTGGCGTTGCGGGAACGGGAAGCCGCTCTGGCACAGGCCGAGGAGGCTCGACAGGCTTTGCAAGAGCAATTGCGTCGGCGAGCCGAGGACCTTGCTGCCCGAACCCGAGCACTGGATGAAATGGCGCGCCAGGTCGCCGCCGATCGAGCCATAATCGATCAAGCTCGCGCCACGATCGACAACGACCGGCTAACCACGGTAGATGAATTAACGGAACGCCGCCGGCAGATTGAGGAGAGAGCCGCGGAAGTTGCCAGACTGGCTGCGGAGTGCAACGAGAAGGAAGAGGCTTTGGCCCGTCAGGTGGCCCGGCTCAAGGATGTCGGGGCGGCGGTTGCTGATGAACGCAAGAGCATGACGGAAGCGCGGGCGAAGTGGGAAGCCGATCGCACTGCCGCACTGGAATCCGATCAGAAATCGCGTGAGGAATTGATCGCCTTCCGTGCCCAGGCCGCCGCGGAGATCGAGGCTCTTCGCCAACAAGCTCCCGAGCTGGAAGGGCAGGCGAGGGCGGCTCTCGAACGCCTTTCCACCGCTCGCGATACCCTTCGCGGTCATCTTGCCGAGCTGCACGATTTTGCCCGTCTGAGTCGCGATGATCTTGCTGGTTTCCGCACGCAAATACAGCATGAGGCCGATCGATTGCGCGAGCAGGAAGAATCGCTCAGTCGGGCGAAATCAGAGCACCGGCTTTCGGTCGCGGGGTTTCGTCAGCAGTTGATCGAGTGGCAGGGGCAGGTCGCCGATATGAAGCGAATGCTCACCAGCAGCGAGTCTCGCCTCGATGCCAGACAGGCAGCCGTTGACCAGGCAGCGAAGCAAGTCGATGCCACAACGATCCAGCTTGCGGAACAGGCGGAACAATTGCGACGAGAACGGGAGGCCGTAACGGCTCGCCGAAGCGAGGTCGAACGCCATCTAGCGGATATGCGCGAATGGTATCGGAAGAAGCTTCGCGAACTGGCCAGTGGACGTGCGGATCGCGCTGGACAAAACTTTGTTGCGGAGGACCATTCGCACGATATGCCGCGCCTGGCTACATTCGACGAAACTGCTACTTCCAGCACAGATACTGCCAATTCCACGCTCAAACTTACTCATTCGATGCTGGAGGAACTCGATCCCGGCGATCGACAGTTGGGTGAGCTACTGAGGTCGCACGGTCTGGTTGATGCCGACACGTTGAACGCTCTTTGGGGCGAAGCCGGCAGACAGCGGCGAACCCTCCGCCAGGTCTTGCTCGCCAGCGGTTTCATCACACTCTATCAGCTTGCACTGATCGAAGCGGGCAACCTCGATGCCCTCATGCTGGCTCGGTTCCGGGTGATCGATCGCCTTCGAGCGACTCAAAGGGAAGCGATTTATCGGGTCTTCGATCCCACCGAGCGTGTCAAACTGGAAGCAGGGCGAACGACATTCTTGCAACACGGAATACACATGCTACGGCACCTCTCCGAAGCCGAGATGCACGATGCCGTACACCCGGACGAATTCCGGCAACGATTCGCGGCCTGCCGGGATGCCGCACACCCAAACCTGGCCGCAGTGACCGAAGTCCTGGAGATCAACGGGCGTCCCGCGGCGGTTCAGGAGTGGCTAACGGGATTATTCAGTGCCGACTGGCCTGCCCAGGCCGCTCATCCCGGCTGTTGGGTCCGTCTGGCCATCATGGCTGCAAGCGGCATCGAAGCCGCCCATCGTCATGGACTGGTTCACGGCCGGATCACCTCGGATTCGTTCGTCTTGACAGCCGCTGGCATTCTCAAAGTGACAGGCTTCGGCGAACCGCCCTGGCTGGCACCGGGACCGGTGCCTGGTGAAGCATCACCAGCAGCCGATTTGCGTGCATTCGGTCAAGTTGGGTATGGTTGGTCGCAACTCGCGGCAAAGAAGAAGGGCACTGCCAAACCGAAACCTTTCCCCGATGCGTTGCTATCGGTGATTCGCCGCCTGGAAGCAGACCCTGAGCCACCCATGGCCGACACGGTGGCAGCCGAGCGACCTTACGAATCCGCCTCTGAACTGGTTGGCGATTTGAATCGCATCGCTCGTGAAACTTCGTTCAGCGACGATGCCTGGGAGAAGTTGTTGAGGTTTGTCGCCGATAACGCACCCGATTCGCCAGTCGGGCTGAAACGCTCGGCGTGAGATTTTGAAGGCGTCAGCCATTGTCACCCCTGCTTCGGCAACTTTAGCACCCCCAATAGCAACCGATACACTTCTTCCGGAGACTCACCATCTTCGGGCTTTAACCTTAAGTAAGCAGATTTCTCATCCACCACCTTCACGCGACCCCGACTCGATGCCGCGAGTTCCTGCGCTTTTTGGGTATTTCGGTAGGTGAAGATCAAGTCCCTCCCATCCCGGTGGATTCCGGCAATCTGCCAGGCGACACACAACAAGCGAATTTCGGTTGTGCGGAGCAGCCACTCGACAGGTTCCGGGAACTCTCCATCTGCTCCGGCTGTATCAGAACGAATTGTCCCATAGCGATCGCGAAGCTCCTGGCGGAAATCCTCCAGCTTCTTGAGCTCCCGGAGTCGGGCCAGGCGGCGATAGACTTCGATTCGTAGCTTCTGCCCTGGTACATAATCTCTGGGTAGAAATGCCGGCCAGGGAAGATCGACATTCACTTCAATCGCCGCCCGTGGCGGTTGATGCTTGAGGGCCCGCACCGCGTTCTCCAAAAGCTGGCAATACAGCTCGTAGCCGATTGCTGAAATGTGGCCGCTCTGCTCGGCCCCCAGGATGTTCCCGGCGCCACGGATTTCCAGATCGCGCATGGCGATCTTGAAGCCGGCACCGAGTTCGGTGAACTCCTCGATGGCCTTCAAGCGGCGGTTTGCGCTCGTGTTCAGTAACTTGATCGGATTCACGATCAGGTAGGCATAAGCCCGGGCTTTCTGCCTGCCGACGCGGCCGCGTAGCTGGTGAAGGTCGGCCAGACCATAGATATCCGCATCGTCGATGAAGATGGTGTTGGCGTTGGGAATATCGAGACCGCTCTCGATGATGGTGGTGGCCACGAGGATATCCGCGTCGTTGCGGACGAATGCCAGCATGGCCTTTTCCAGTTCGTCTCCGTGCATCTGACCGTGGCCAACCACCACCTTGGCCTCGGGAGCGAGGATCTTCACCTTGGTGGCGATATCGTGGATGTCGTGAACGCGGTTGTGGACGAAATAAACCTGGCCAGCGCGATTCATCTCGCGGAGAATGGCGTGGCGAATCAGTTTATCGTCCCAGCGGATGATCCGCGTTTCGACAGGTTGTCGTTCGGGAGGCGGTGTTTCGAGGTTTGAGATCTCGCGAATGCCCAGTAAGGCTCCGTGGAGTGTGCGTGGAATCGGTGTGGCGGTCATCGTCAGGACGTGCACGGTCGCTCGAAATTGTTTCAGCCGCTCCTTGTGTTCGACGCCGAAACGCTGCTCTTCATCGATGATAACCAGACCCAGGTCCTTGAACTTCACATCTTTCGACAATAACCGGTGCGTGCCAACCACCACATCCACAGTCCCTTCTGCAACACGTTTGAGAACCTCTTTCTGCTTCGCAGCCGATTTGAATCTGCTGATCGCTTCGACCGTGAACGGATACTCGACGAAACGTTGGCTGAAGGTGCGGTAATGTTGCTCGGCGAGAACGGTCGTCGGCACCAGGATGGCCACTTGTTTGCCGTTGTCGATGGTCTTGAAAGCGGCTCGGATGGCCACTTCGGTTTTTCCGTAGCCGACATCGCCGCAAATGAGCCGGTCCATGGATTTGGGTTTCTCCAAATCGGCTTTTACTTCCTGAATCGCGGAAAGCTGATCGGGTGTCTCTCGATAAGGGAATGCCGCCTCGAATTCCTTTTGCCAATCGGTATCGGCTGGGATGGCATAACCCGGCACAGATTGACGAACCGCCTGGATTTGGATCATCTCCGCGGCCATGTCGCGGACGGCATCGGCAACCTTGTCTTTTCTCCGACCCCACGATGTGCCACCGAGTTTCGATAGCTCGGGCTCCGCCTGATGTCCCCCCACATACTTTTGAACGAGGTCAATTCGCGAGGCAGGAACGTAAAGAAAGACGCTGCCACGAAATTCCAGCACGAGATGCTCTTCAAACGCGGAATTCGGAACGCGGAATTCGGAGCTTTCATCATCGTCACCTTCCAGGTCTTCTTCGTTCCCCGTTCCCAGTTCCGCGCTCCGCGCTTTTTCCAGCATCTTCATGCCACGGAAACGGGCGATTCCGTGAGCCACATGGACGACGTAATCTCCCTCGTTCAGATCGAGGAAGGTATCGATGGCACGGGATTCGACGCGGCGGCTCGATTTTGCTGGCGGTGCTTTCGCGCCCAGGGGCAGCAAATCCTTATGGAACAGTTCGTGGCTGCCCAGCACCACCACTCCCGATTCCACAAGCCGGAACCCGGCTCGAACATGCCCGGTCACCAGCCGCAGACGATCGGAAGTCGCCAGTTGACCAGCCTTGAAGACTTCCATCAGGCGATGGCACTCGGCTTCGGTCTGGCAGGCGATGAGAACCTGTTGCGTGTCGCCGGTGGCGATGGCATCGAGCTCATCACGCACACGGTGAACGCTGCCGCTGAAGCGTTCGACTGACTCGACGCGAAGATGGACCGATGCCTCGACGCTGGGACGCGGCAACGCGGTGATCGTGACAGTCGGAAGCCGCAGCAAATTGGCGAACGCGGCTTCCGGGATAAACAGTCCGGCAGGATCGACTACTCGTTCGAAGAAATGTCTGGCTTGTTCCTTCAGTTCTGCCGGCTCGACCAGGACAACGCGTGAGCCCGACGGCAAGTAATCGGTGATAAATCCACTGGGAGATTCCTGGGAGTGTGAACTGCTTCCAGGACTTGCACCCGCGGCACGTCCAAAGCCTGTCTCTGCATTCATAAGCGTTATCGAGCGCTTCTTCTCCAGACTGCGCTGACTACTTACGGCGAATGTTCGAATCGACTCCACTTCGTCCCCGAAAAACTCCAAGCGAACCGGATCGGAGGCATCGGGTGGGAACACATCGCAGATACCACCGCGACGACTGAACTCGCCCGGATACTCCACCGCATCCACGCGCTTATAGCCGCTGGAAATAAACCACTGCGCAAGTTCGTCCGGATCGAGCACTTCTCCAGTAGAGAGCTTTCGAGCGCTAGCAGTAAGGTCAGCGCGACCAGGAACGGGCTGGCAGATTGCCGCCATTGTGGTGATCATCACTTTTGGCGGAGCTGTTGCCAACTCATGAAGCAAACGCAGACGCGAAGTCGTTGTAGGATCAAGTTTCCCGCGATTGGGCGGCAGAGGCCACCCTTCCCAGGCTTCGAATATGGAGGGGGTCTTTCCTGAGAAGCTTGTGAGATCTTCAACCCAAAGGGGAGGATCGGCTGGGTTGGGAACAACTATTAAAAGCGTTCCGGTGACGTCTTCCGCCAGTGCAGCACTTGCCAAGGCACCGGAGGAACCCCACGCTCCATCGATCGTTCCACTATGTCCGGCTGCCAAGGCTTCCCGCAGAGTTGTCCATCCCGGTGCAGCATGAAGCAGCCTGGGCAAAGCGCATAGTGCAACATTGCCAGTCTGCGGCTCTGCCGTAGCCCTTGACATCAGGAGTCTGCCTCCCGTAATCTCAAGCGCCACATTATGATCCTGACGAGATCATGGCGTCTTGGTGAGGTGAAAAATCTATTGTGGTAAAGAAAGTGAATTTTACCAGATCAGCACAATTGCGAGAACCGGCAAGGACTGGCTGACTGTAAAAATGCCTATTTTTTAGCTAATCATGGTAAACTTGCCAGCTTCCGGAGTCTTTTTGGCTTACTTCTTGAGAATACTTGGTTTGTTGAAAAAAAGGCACTAATTTCCGGTGATGGGTTGCCAAGAGCGTACTTTTATCGGATAAATGACGGGATTACCGATACTGTGACGAGATTAAAAAGATTAATTAAACGTCCAAGGAAGATCGTTTTTTGGTTCGTGTGTGGATCTGATGAATACCTCCACACATCTGACCGTAGGGGTCAGGAAATGGAACAGAATTGCTTTCGTGAAATCTCGACCTGTTCGCAGGTCTGTGGAATGAAAGGAGCCCGCCGAAATCTCTTCTCCAACCGCTTTTCAAAGTTTTCCCGCCTCCTAAACACCTGATCCCGCATCAATGGAGGGACTGCTTGATGTGTTGGTTTGCCCGCATGTTTAAAAGATCTTCGCTTCATGAGCGGCCCGCTTTCGGCCGCCTGGCAGCGACCGGGCAGGAAGGCCGGATCGTGTTCAATCCCGCTCGAGGAAAGTATGGCGCCGAGACCGCCCTGATCGGATCGTCCTTAACCCGTTCCTTCGATTCCGGTGGGGACCGCTCCTTCGCACTCAAGGGCGTTTCAGTTGAGTTTCGCCAGGGTGAGATGAATCTACTCATGGGCCCTAGCGGGTCTGGCAAATCGACTCTGCTTGCTGTTCTTTCCGGGCTCTTGCGCCCTGATAGTGGCGAAGTTGGGGCGATGGGTCATAACGTTTGGGGCATGTCCGACGATGAGATGGAAGCTTTTCGCCTCAAGCATTGCTCTTACATCTTTCAGGGATACAACTTGTTCCCTGCTCTCACCGCGCGCGAGCAATTGGAGATCGTTCTGAAGTGGGGCGAGGGTTGCTCCACGCGCGATGCGCGGAAGCGAGCCGACCACGTTTTGACCCAGCTCGGTATGGCCAATAAGGCTCATCTTCGTCCCGCCCAGTTATCCGGTGGTGAAAAACAACGTGTGGCCATTGGTCGAGCGCTTGTGAAGAACCCGAAATTTGTTTTCGCCGATGAACCGACCGCGGCCCTCGATTGGGAAAACGGACAGCATGTGATACGCCTTTTGACTGAGAACGCTCGCGAACGTGGAGCGATGGTTTTGGTAGTGACTCACGATCCGCGATTGCTTCCTTATGCGGACCGCGTTTTCAATCTCGTCGATGGAGAGCTAGTCCGAGAGGGGAGTCCGGACCGTCAACACAATCGTTCGCGTAACCAAGAACACACACCGTTTCCACCCTCAACTAAGCGCAGCCCCAGACTACTTCTTCAGCTACCGCCGCAGCCGGTTAGGGCATAAAAGAGTCGTTACCTTTTAATTGTTCATTGTTAATCGGAAGAAATCTGAAGCACACCGGTCAGTTGTTTTCCAATCAACTATTATCGATTATTAAGAATCCACAAGAGTCACTGTCCCCCTCCCTCCATCCACGCGCACCTTTTGCCCGGTCTTCAGTTGTTGCGTGATTCCGGGCAAACCCGCCACTGCGGGAAGTCCGAATTCCCGCGCCACAATCGCGCCGTGCGACAACACACCACCAGTCTCCATCACCAATCCCTTGGCCCGGACGAAAAGCGGGACCCAGGCAGGGTCGGTCGTGGGGCAGACGAGAATATAGCCTCCCTCCCCCGGTGGTGCAGCGATTGGTTCGGTCAAGACCAGTGCCGGCCCTTCGCAGACACCCGCCGAAAGCGCCACACCTTCCAGCTTGGAACCCGCCGCCGGTTCGGGTAGCGGGCGGCCAATCGCTTCCAAGTCATCTGAAAAAAGAACCGGAGGCACCTCGAGCGAGAGTTCCGTCTGCCTCAGCTTGCGTGCCTCGGCAATTTTGCCGCTGAGGTCTTTCCCTGCAAGAAGATCAGGGAAATCAGTTGGCGTGAGGAAGAAGATGCCGCCATTCAATGCCAAGCGGCGATCGAGCTCCACAAGTATCCTGCGAATGACTGCATATCCCAACAGAAGATAATGCTTGCCCGCTTCGCGCAGACCAAGATAGGTGCGCAATCGTTCGACCTTGATCTTGAACTGGTCGCGGACTGGGCCACCGAGCTTTGCTTCGTTGGCCACAGCCTCCCAGTTTGAATCCTTGCCGATCGAACCGTTGCCGTATTTAGCTTTCTCCCCCTCTCCCCTGGGGAGAGGGGGTTGGGGGGTGAGGGCCGAAGCCTCTCCCGCGGGCGGTTGGCGGGCCGCGGCCCCGATCAATCTCTCCAGTTCCTCCGGCGCTTCCATCCATCTTGGCTGGGCAAGTTACATTTCATTTGTGGATCGATGTCCGAATTGCTCGAGGAAATTAGCACGATCGATTGTTCCAATCGAGAGATTGCGAATCGCATTGGCGAGATCGGCGCCAGCCGGTGGATGCGAGCCGAGGCTGAGCTCTGCGACTGCCATTCGCGCCCGTTCCTCACCGAGTTTGGGTTTGAGTGTTTCAAACAGTAGATTCCAGGAAAGGTCGGCAAAAACGGTCGGCTTCAGGCTCTCCCGCGCGAATTCGATCAGCGTTTTGTTTTGCCACGTTTCAAATTCCCGGCCGAGCGCTGGCGGATTGAGTTTCGACCAGTCCTGCACAAGTGCCTGTTTCGCTTTGGCTATGAAGGAAGGTGCAATCTCCTTCGTGAAACGTTCGGCAAACGTCTCAGCTTGCTTCTTGGTCGCATTCATCAACCGGTTCAGCTTCAGAATTGTTCCGGGCAAAGTCAGCGCCCCGAAAAAACAACCTGCTCCAGCAAGTGGAGCCAAGGTCGGTTTTGGGTCGAGAGCCTTGCGCGGATCGGCTTTGTATGCCGCAAAAGGATAAGTGAAGGGCGGCCGCTCGTATTGCATCCGCGGAAGACGGGAGAGATTGGCCATCGGCCGGCCGGCAATAAGATCGAACGCTGAGAGCGAGCCCAGGGCAGGATCGGGGCTCGCCCCCAGATCCCGATTCATGGCCCCAAAGCCCCCATCGGCAGCGAGAAAGCGTTGCACCACCGCCCACGTCATCGGGGTTGGTTCCGATAGCACTTCGCTCAGGTTGTATCGCACCCAGACGGTCCCATGCGAATCGGCCTTGGCCTTCAAATCGGCGATAATGCTCTGGCGGATCTGTTCTCTCTCGGCTGCGCCGGCCACGGTGATCGGTCGTGCTTGCAGGAGATAGCATTGGCCATTCGCGTAGGCCCATTCAATATCGCGAGGAGCGCGATAGAAATTCTCGACCTTTCGGCCCAGTTCCACAAGTTGCGCAAGGGCTGCATCACTCAGGCAAAACTGTTGTTGCTCTGCCGGTGGCACATGTTCTTCCCCGCTTTTCGTGATGCGAATCGACTTATGCCCGAGATGTCTTTCCAGAACCTGGCCGGTCTCGCGATCGAGCCGAAATCGATCGGGTTGTACCCGCCCCGAGACCACCGCTTCTCCCAATCCCCATGAAGCCTCAGCCAACATCCGTTTACCATCCGGATCGAGAGGATCTTGGGTGAACAGCACACCGGCCGTTTCCGCGTTCACGAGTTGTTGAACGACCACGGCCATTGCCAATCCCGCCGCATCAACACCTTGCTTTGCTCGATAAGCAATTGCGCGCTCGGTGAAGAGCGATCGCCAGCAGCGTTCGATTGCCGCAATGAGGGCATCTTCGCCTTCGACTCCAAGAATAGTTTCCTGCTGTCCGGCAAAGCTGGTATCGGCGGCATCTTCCGCGGTCGCACTCGAGCGCACCGCTACTGACCCACTGCCGAGTTTACGGTAAGCTTCGGCAAGCATTTGCGCGAACGCGGCATCGGAACGAATGCCACGGTCGTGAAGTCGGCGGTAGATATCAGTAGTGATGACGAACCCTGGTGGAACGGGAAGACCAGCGGAAGCTGTCTTGCCCAGACTCAAGCCTTTCCCACCGACTCGGTTGGCATCCAAGTCTGTAATTGCATCAAAAAAAAGGAGATCGGACATTATTGTTTGCCTAATGGTGAGTGTTCAGTGTTCAGTGTTCAGATAAATCAAGGATGCAATTCAATTGGGGCTCATTGTCTTAACTGAACACCGAACACTGAACACCGAACATCGAACATCGAACACTGAAAACTGAAAACTGAACACTCACCTCTTTTTGGGCTTCTTCAAAACCCCTGCTTCTTCCATCACCGACCAGAGTTGCTCCCAGACTGCTTCAACGGGGACGGCATCAACGCCACGGCTTGCCCATGTCTCCGCGGTGGAGCGGAGGATCATAAGAGCCTCCTCGCGAACGCGGGCATCGGAAGGAGCCTGGTCGCGTTGGTGGTGCGAGGTATGTTGATGCGGCGACGAGTGGGTTTTTCCTGGGCTGTCCTCGTTTTCGAGTGGAGGACTGCCGCGTTTGCGCGGCTTGCCATCGAGAGCATCATTGCCGATGGCATCGGCCCGGGCATTTTGCTCGCGGCGAACATGAGTGATGTCTATTTTTTCAAAACCGGCAGCGAGTCTCTTGGCTTCGTTGTAAAGATCGAGGAGTTCCGGATTTTTCACCCGGTACTCGCCTTTCATCTGCTTCACCATAAGTTCGCTATCGCTAAATATCGAAAGTTTCTTCACGCCCAATTCGGTAGCAAGCCGTAAACCTTCCACGAGAGCCGTGTATTCCGCAACATTGTTGGTTGCTTTGCCGATGGTGTCGGCCTCTTCAACAACCGGCAAGCCGGGTCGAGCCAGCACAACGGCATACGCTGCCGGCCCCGGGTTACCCCGCGATGCTCCATCGATGTGCATGGTTGCTGTTTCGCTCATGGGCTTCGCCATCCGTCGCTCGAGTGCTAGAATCCCGTTCATTCTGGGAATTGCAACCTGCAATGGAAAGAACCGTTCTTGCGCGAGGTCCCATGTCCGAGGCGTGGTTGATACTGGAAACTTCCGGGCGCGTGGGCCGAGTGGGCCTGGCCCGCGATGGATCGGTGGTCCGAGCCGTATCGTTGGATGATACTCGCCGCCATGCTCGCGATTTGGCCAAGACTGCTGAACAATTGCTGAAATTGGAATCACTGCAGCCCAGAGATTTAACTGGCGTGATGATTGGCCGCGGCCCAGGTAGTTACACGGGGCTTAGAGTTGGTTTGATGTCCGCCAAGGCATTCGCTTACGCGACCGGCTGTAAGCTCATCGCGGTGGACACCTTCGCCGCTATTGCCGTGCAAGCACCAGCTGAAGCTGAACGACTTTGGGTGATAGCGGATGCTCTACAAAATCACATTTACCTTCAACGTTTCTCGCGCTCAGCGAGTGGGGAGTGGCTTGCAGTGGGTGAACTGAGAATTGTTCGGGTTGATGAGTGGTTAAATTGGGCTGCGTCAGGAACATGGATCACAGGACCTGGAGTGAAGGTCCACGCCGATCGAATCCCGACCTGCTGTCCTTGCGTGGCGGAGACCGATCGCGAGCCCCGGGTGGAAAGTGTGTATGCAGTTGGGCGACACTTATCGCCTCTCACTCGTGAACAACTGTTCGCTTTGGAACCGCTCTATCTGCGGGGCAGCTCCGCGGAAGAGAAAGCAAAGGCGGAAGGAAAATAATTCAACTTACTTTCGTTTCTTCAAAAGTTCGGCGATCTTCCTTTCCAGGTCGGAAAAGTTCACCGGTTTGACGAGGTGACCATCGCATCCGGCTGAATGCGAACGCTCGCGATCGCTTTCCTGGCCCCAGCCAGTGAGGGCAATGATGGCAATGCCTTTGCCCCAGGGTTGCTCGCGGATGCGCTGAGTGGCATCGAGACCGTTCAGCCGCGGCATGCCGACATCCATCAAGATGACCTCGGGCCGGAACGCCTCCGCCGCAACCAGAGCCTCGAGTCCATCGTTTGCAGTCCAGACTTCATCGCCCATCAACCGTAGCATCTCGGCCATCGACTCCGCTCCGTCCTGGTTATCATCCACCACCAAAATGCGCCGCACTTGACTGGCCGGAGTCATTCCATTGCCGGCTGTCGATTGAATCGCTTCGTCCTGGTTTTCTCCGAGCACGGGTAACGTGACCGTAAACGTGCTTCCTTTCCCTTCTCCTTCACTGGCCGCCGTCACCGAGCCACCGTGCATCTCGACCAATCCTTTCACGAGCGCAAGCCCGATGCCGAGGCCGCCATTGCTGCGTTCGATCGATTTATTCACCTGCGAGAACATGGCGAAAACCGTTCCCAGAGAGTCCACGGGAATACCAATTCCAGTGTCCCTGACCGAGACCACCACTACACTGCCTTTGCGTTCTGCCGATAGCCAGATGCGGCCTCGTTGCGGCGTATACTTGGCGCTATTCGTCAGCAGATTGCTGAACACCTGGGCCAGCCGCGTCAGGTCGGCATTGAGGTAAGTCGGTTTTGAAGGAAGTAGAATTTTAAGCTCGTGCCCTTCCGACTCGATGAGGGGATTGGCTGTTTCCACGGCACTCGCCACCACATCGGCAAGCAAAACCCTCTCTCGGCGAAGTTCCATTTTATTTCGGCTGATTCGGGAAATATCCAGTAAATCGTCGATGAGACGGACCATGTGAGACAATTGCCGCTCCATCATATTGAGGGACTTGTCGACAGCCTCTTTATCCACGTCCGCGGCCAGACGCACCACTTGCAATCCGTTCCGAAGTGGGGCGAGCGGGTTCCTCAGTTCATGCGCGAGCACGGCGATGAATTCATCTTTATTGCGATCGGCTTCGCGCAGCGACTCTTCGGCTTTTTTGTGAACGGTGATATCCACAGTGACGCCATCGAACCGGATGGGATCGCCGTTGGAACCATAAGTAGTTCCACCTCGTGCCCTGATCCACTTGATTGACCCCGTTCTGGGATCCACAGTCCGGTAGTCGATCTCGTAGGGAATCCGGTCCTGGATGGTCCTCTCGACAGCCTCTCGGGTTCGTTCACGGTCGTCGGGGTGAAGCCTTTCGTAGAACGTGTCAATTGTCACCCGGGCGTTTGGCGGCAGCCAAAAATGCTCTTTGACGCGCTCATCCCAGTTCAGCACATCGAGAGGAAGGTCGCAGTACCAGAAGCCGATACCGGACACGCGCACCGCATAATCGAGCCGTGCCCGGCTCTCCTCCAAGGCCCGGTTTGCTTCCACCCTGCCGCTCACGTCCCGCGTCACCGCCAGGTGCGCAAAGCCTCCATCGGATGTCGTAAGAGGAACGGCTGTTGTCTCCATGTGCCGCCGGGTCCCTTTGAGTCCGACGATATCGAACTCCAAGGTTCCACCTTCCCCGTGGCATACCTTCTTGTTGAACTTGGTGAAAGCCTCGCGAAATTCCGGGGCGATGAGTTCGAAGACACTTTGGCCCAGGGCAGTCTCGGCATTATCGGCTTCTATCATCGCCAGTCCGGCTCGGTTCATTTGCAAAAGTATGCCGTCCGGACTCACCAACTTGACGCATTCCGGAGACGTTTCGACGATCGCCCGATAGCGGGCTTCGCTTTCGCGCAGCACCTTTTCCGCCCGGCGGCGTTCCGTCACATCGCGGAACACCAACACCGAACCCACCGTCTTGCCGGCTTCGTTCCGGATTGGGGCAGCACTATCGTCGATAGGCCTCTCCGTTCCGTCTTTGGAGATGAGAAGAGTGTGATTGGACAGGCCGACAATTCCCCCTTCGTCGAGTGCCCGCACAGCAGGGTTCTCGGCGGAACGACCGGTGTTTTCGTCCACAATGTGAAACACATCGGCCATGGGCCGGTCGATGGCCTGTTTCTGCTTCCAACCCGTCATTTTTTCGGCCACGCCGTTCATGAATGTGATTCGCCCCTCGGCATCGCTGGCGATGACAGCATCGCCAATGCTGGAGAGAGTCACGCGGAGCCACTCGGATTGCTTCCGCAAAACCTCCTTTGCCTGAACCAACTCCTGTTCGGCACGTTGACGGGCCTGGAGAATGCTTTGCGCGTTCTGCAGGGCAACCGATCTGAGCAGTCTCTCTTCGTCGTCCTTTTCAGTCATCATTCGCCCCTTAAACGTTCGGATGCCATTGCAGTACCGAGCACGCGCGCTCGTATCTTTGCGAAAGCTGTCTCGCGGGTAGTCGTGGTATCGTCGCAGAAGGGCGAAAAGCCGCAGTCGTCGGTCGTACCCAATTGCTCGATCGGAATGTAGGTGGCAGCTTCGAGGACGCGGTCCCGAATCTCTTCGGGAGTCTCGATGCGCGGATCGATGGGATTGACGACGCCGACAAAGATGCGCTGCCATGGCTTCATGCAATTGCGAATGATTTTGAGAACGCGGGCGCGATCTTTTTCCCCAGCCAGTGAGACGTAGAAGTTTCCGACCTTCAGTTGAAAGAGGCTGGGGAGAAGGTCGGCATAATCGACGTCGCCGCTGTGAGTGGAATCGCAGTCGGAACCCGGACAAGTATGCACTCCAAGGCTGTTGATTTCATCACTCGAGAACCGCGCGAGTGCCAGGTTGTTCAGTTCGATGAATCGGCTCAGCAATTCACCGGAGGGATCGATCTTCACCGCCAGCCTTCCTTCGGTGAAATCAATCTGCACTTTGTATGCCCCTTTCCTCAAGCAGGCACGAATCTCCTTTTCGTGTTCGTTCAACAAGTCCCCGATGAATATGTCGCGGGAATAACCTGGGATGTCGTCGACCGGATACATCAGACTCAGAGCTGAAGGGGAAATGACTGCTTGCTTGAGCGGCAATTTGGTATAGCGCTGAGCTCTCTCCAAATAGGTGTCCGCGTAATTCCGGTAGCGAAAAGGACCGCCGGTCAGTCTCAGCATGCGGCGAACATGACCGGCCGAGAATGGAATCTTGAAGCCATCGGGTGCGGTATTGGGCAGACCTTGGACGCAATACGTCCAGAAATTGTGGTACTTCCCTTGTTCGCCGTCGGTGATTACGGGTGAGCCGGTGGCCTCAAACTGTGCGATTGTGTCTCGAGTTGCTTCCTCGTAGAGAGGCTCCAGTGCAGGACCCTCGCCGCCCAATTTTGCGATGGTTTCGATCAGTTTAAGCGGCCTGGGAATACTCCCGATAGGCTCGGTTGGGATTGCCATATACTGCCCCGAATCGAATCGGCCTCAACATTAGCCGGAAACCTATTTCGGTCCAGATGCCAGTTACGATGATCTTGTAATTATCTTTTGACAAGACTCAAGAATTTGCTATTGGACGACGAATGGGCGAATAGGCAGGGTCACATACGAGTATTGTATTATCGAGGCGCATCTCCTGAAGGCAAGCGTTTTGATGCAATTATCCCGTTAGATAGAGCCGTTCACAGCGGATATGCTCTTGCCTGGAGATATATCTTTTCTCAAGTAGAAGATTCTTTTGAACTGCGCTCGCTCAGCTTTGAGAGGCGTTGTTCCAACACATAGATCCTGGCGGCCTGCCGTATCAACACTTGCCCGACGGCGCCAATCAATAAGCCCATGGTGAGGAGAGTGGCTCCCGGCAATCCGCGCGGGGTAATCTGAGCACCCTCTTTAACCACCTCCACAATTAACCCAACGAATCCCCAGAGCATCAGGAGGATCGATACCCATAGCAAGCGGTTGATGTATCCGATGTCCATTGACGATAACCTCCGCGGCTCGCCAGCAAGACCATCCATCACCGGGGGCCGCACCGGGAAAGGAAGAAAGCCACTACCTATGTGCTTGACAGTTTACGACTGTTGCTCTTGGCCCATAGCACGATTTCCCGGGCCAGTTTTTCAAGAGTTAAGTGGACCTTCTGGCGTTTGCGCACAAGACTGGTTTGGATTTGCAAATCATTTTTTCGTTTGTAGTCCGGATGGCAACCGACAAATAAAGTCTTGTTCTGGGTAATCCACTTGCCGTACTCGAAGAGAGTGATCGGGCAAAGAGTTTCGGCACAAAACCAGAACATGATTGCCGTGGCTTTTTTCATGTGATCGAATTCCCACTTGATCTGCTCGAAGGCGATCGAGGGGTCAGTTACGTCGAAATGTTCGCGGCGTGGATTGAGGATGGTCAACTCGGTCGTCTTCAGCAGATCGACCATGATTGGCTGCCAGGGAGGACACGAGGTGATTCCTCCACCCAGGAACAGTGTCAGCTCTCCGTCCTTCCGACGATACCGCTTCGGGCACTCGAGGTACTTCATAATGGTGTCGGAAAGGACAAAATAATGGTGGGGCTCGGTCGCAAAGCCGACCTCGACCCACCCTACAAATCCAAGGCACTCACTTCTCTTCAAGCATCACTTTCTTCGCGGGGGTGAGATACTCCTTGTCGAGTTTGCCAACCGACCAGAGCAGACCCCGCGTAACCAGGTCGAGATAACGTTTGTCGCCGACGGTGTCATTGTTGTGGCCGAGCGTGGTGGCGAAGACCTTGGTCTTGCCGTTGTAGGTGTTCGTCCAGGCTACAACCGATTCAGCGACAACATCTTTTTCAACGAATGTATCTTTCCCATCAACTTTAATTTTTTGCTTCTCCTTATACATTTGTTTACCTTTGGCCAGAGGTTGGGCGGTTTCCAGCAGCTTCCCTGAGGAGTTGTTGTAGAGCTCCTCATTGACGGTCTTCCAGCCTTCCAGGTCCTTGGTGATTGGGTTTTGATTGTCGGCATAAGTGATCTCGATGGGTGCTTGCGGGCCGTGACCGGTGCTGGCCAGGCCGGTGAACTCAAACCACATGGTTTGCTTTGGGAACCCTTCCGTGCGGTAGCAGTGCATGCCGCAATGCACGATCACGGCGGGAAGTCCGTCGCGGTGCGGCTTCAGGATCCGTTCTACAATCTTCTGATCCTTCACATCGGAACAACATTCATCGTGAAGAACCACATCAAAACCTTTCGACCAGTCTTCCTTTTCGTAGATGGGATTGAGATGCTTGGTGCCGGTGTCCGGATCGTAGGAAACGGCCCATTGCACATTCGCCCGGGCCGAAATACCCTTCATGAGCAAGTCCTGTTGCTTCTTGTAATCGTGGCAGCAACCGCCAATCACCAAGAGCGCCCGGATCGGTTTGGTCTCTTCGGCTGCAGGCGCGGGAGTGGAGAGAACAATACCGAGCCCCGCTGCGATCAGCGCTCCGAAGGCAATAATTCGATAACTCATTGGAACTCCATTGTCTGCTAGTAACCGGCAGATGAGGGAAAGGGAAGGCAATAGGCAGCATTATCGGCGGAGAGAAGGCTTACCGCCAGTCCCAACAATTTCGTTTAAATCGGAACGATAATATCCCGAGAAGCGTCTATTGAACAAAGCTGGCTCTTTGAGTTGAGAAATGAGCCCGCTTCTCAGCGTGGATCTTCAGGAGACAAATTGTGGAGAGAGTTCAAATTTGGAATTGCCGTTCACTCCTTGAAACGTGAGAATTGACGCCAGATTCACCTCTCCGGGGTCATCATGATTTCCAGCCCCCAGAACTCCAGGCATGCGTGCCACCTCTCTCGTGGCTTTTCTTTGATTGAATTGCTGGTTGTGATTGCGATCATCGCAATTCTGATTGCGCTTCTTCTCCCGGCAATCCAAAAAGTCCGCGATTCCGCGGCCAGAATTCAGTGCGAAAACAACTTGAAGCAACTGGGCATCGCTGCTCACAACTATTCGCTCGATAATAACTCCCAGTTGCCGCCCGCGGCATCTCCGGATGGAATTCCCTGGGCGCCGTTCGATAGCCGAGTCAGTTATGCCAGTCCGCCGCTCCCGGACTACGACCCCACCACGACGCTCATTTGGCGTTACGTTGAAGGAAACTGGAAAGTTTTTCATTGTCCCAACGGCAAAGACTTTCTGCCCGGCAGTCCGACTTTTGGGCTGGACGTTCAGCTCAGTTATGCCATCAATGGCGTGACGGGTGGGCCGCAAGGAATGTCGCTCGTGTTCATCACCGATGGCAATGGAACATCAAATGTCATGTACCTATGGGAGCATTGCCGTGCGCCTGGCTGCGCCACGAACGGTGCGCTGCCGGTGGGGTTGCCGCCAGGGCTGCCGTGGCCGATCGATGATACTGACTGGACCAACCACTATCCCGAACCGCGGCACACGGGGTTTTATAACGTGCTGTTTTGCGATGGGCATGTCGTGCCCATGAAAAAAGCCGAACTGACAAATTCGATGTACTACTACTCTCAACAGTAAACAACAAAGTAGCAGGCACACTCCGTGTGCCGTTGCAACGGCACACGGAGTGTGCCTGCTACTTTACCTTCCCTCCATCGCTTTGATCGTGATAGAGAGCGGTTCGACCCAGTGCTTGTGGTCGGCGTTGTAGTAGAGATAACCACGGCTGGCGGGACCTCGATAGATACCCGGCACATCGCAAACCAGGTCAATTGACAATTCGGTCTTCTGTTCCGGGGCCAGTTCGCGCCAGTAGAGGATCAACTCGCGGTCGCGAAGCTCGAAGAAGCTGATTTTCTCCTTCTCGCGCAATTCCGTGAGCTGCTTCATATCGGTCGGCACTTTCAGACCGGCAGGCAGGCCAACAATGGCGACGGTCATTCCCTGGCCCTGTTTCCGCTTGTTCTCCAGCGTCACGGAAAGCGGTACTGTATCGCCCTCGTTGGCTTCGGCCCTGGCCAGTTTCGTGGCGAGCTTGACGGCACACTGCTCGGCGCTGAGCGGGGTGAGCGTCGTGTAGGTATAACTCAGAGAGAACGGGTATGCTTGTTTGCTGTCGGTGGTGATCTCCACCTCAAGCTTCTCGCCTGGCTTGAAGAATGTTTCCGGGTTCTCGATCTTGAGTGCAATCACCTCGACATCCTTCTCGGAAAACTTCTTCACGCCGGCCTCTTTGCCGCCGATCTTGAGCACGAATTCACCGCTTTCGGCGGGATGAGCGAATTTCTTCGCATAGAGCGAGAGGGCTTTCAGCGTGAGGATCGTGGACTGGGTTGAGCCGAAGCCACCGTAGCCGCCGCGCTGCTGGCTGATCCACCGGGTTGCTTCCTTCACTGCAGGAGCATAGGTGGGGTCGTTTGCCCGCAGCCAGCCGAGAAGTGCGAGTGCAGTGGTCTCGATTTCCAGGTCGCGGCCACCCGACCGCGTGATGCTCGTCTCCGCACCGGTCACGGCACCCCCCTTCAGATGTTTCTTCTGCAACCGGTCGAGCAGGCGGTAGGCTGTTTCGCGATCGCCGCGTTGGAGCAGGATGTTGGCGGTGAGGGCGAGGAAATAGGCATCCTTTCCGGCGGCGGAATCCTCATTCATGGCCTGCTTTTTCAGGGCTTCGATCTCCTTTTTGAGATCGAGCTTTTCGGTGTCCTCCGGGTCGCTCTCGACCAGGGCCCAGACGATGTAAGCATCGGTGGTGTGTTTCGGAGCACCGCCGAAATGGTCGAGGGCCCTGCCGTTCCGCAGGAAGCCGCCCGTCCCATCCTTGCGGGCGAGGAGATATTCCTGTGTGCGCTTGATCAGATCGGGATCGACCGGATGGACGCGGGCCATGTCCTTGAACTGCAAGAGGCCGTAAGCGGTGAGTGCCTCGTGGGCCATGTCCGCGGACCCGAACCACTCGAAACCACGCTTCAGCTTCAAAGGCGTATCTGGGCACTCGAACGCGGTCAGCTTGGCGTAACCCTGGTCGATCAACTGCTTCGCCCTCTGGGCGGCCTGGGGGTTGGCCTGGTTGGTCTCATTCAAATAGTTGAGGACCATCACGTTCGGATAGTTTGAAGTGGAGGTCTGCTCGAAGCAGCCGTAAGGCTCGCGAAGCACACTTTCTAGCCCTTTCACAAGGTCGGACATCATCGTCGGGTAGACCTCGAGACGAAGCGCGAGAGTACCAGGCACAACATCCTTTGGTAGCACGATTGTGCCGCGAGCCCGCGCTTCGATCACATCGCTGTACGACCCAACTCCTGGGAAGCCATCGGTAACAATTCGGGTCTTTCGCGCGATGGAGTCCTTGCCGCCAGGATTGCTGGATGACTCCACGAAGAGGTTTGCTTCACCTTCGAGCTTGTTGGCCTTGAGACGGAAGATGCGGCGACCCTTCTCGTTCGGCCCGAGTGTGAGCTTATCTCCCAGGTTGCCCTCAACTGCCAGGCCGATGGGAGAGAGAGCAACAGCCACGTCTCTGCGGACATCGCTATCGTTGGTGATGCGGACGGGGACATCCACGCGGTCGGTGTGGGAAATCTCCTTGGGCAACTTTGGATCGATGCTGTAAGGCTTCCGCGCTTCGATGGTCGAGGTGATTGCTCCGATGCGGCCATCAATCGTGTGCCCGGCCACCATGACCTGGTAGCGAGCGATGTCGTCCGAGAGCTGGAACTCGACGCTGGTCTTGCCGCTCCTGGGCAGGACGAGGACCGGGTGCCAGTAGACAGTTTCGGTGAAATCGCTGCGGACATCGCCGAATGAGGAATCGCGGACGTGAGCATATTCCCGGACCGTGAAGAGTGGAACCTGCAAAAACTCCTGTGCTGGCTCAATGATGGTCAGGGCGATCTCAGGCGGAAGTCCGGCCCCGCTGGCCTTTTGGAGAGCGTGAATTGCCTTCTCCCGAGCAATCTGTTGCTCTTTCCTCAGCCGGGCATCAACGGGTTTGCCGCCTGGGATCGCGTCGAACATTGGTTGTTCAGCATTGGCGTTCGGATCGAACGGTTCTCGCCAGGCTCCTTGAGGTTGAGCTGGGGGCAGATCTGGACGGAGTTTTCCTGGTCGCCCTCCAACGGGAGGGACGGGCTCCATGACGCCAGGGTCCATGCGAGGACGGTTAGCTTTTTGTACCGGGTCAAACTGAGGGTCTGGCCGTGGTGGCGGTTTATTAGCCCATGCATCATTATTATTGGCCGGAGCATTCGGTTGATCGAAATCAACCTGGCCAAACGAGCCATCCCCAAATTTGTCTGGTGAAGGGGCCGTCGTTGCAGATTTGCTAATCCAATTCGTTCTCGGCGGAGGTGAGTCTGCGATGTTCGAACCGACAAAACTAAACTCAGCCTTCGGTTTTGAGCCGATGTTCGTTATCGCGATTATCATGATCGAAAGCATCAGACCCACGAGGGCGAAGCCTATTACTCGGGAGATAAAACGGTTCTGGCTCTTCGATGAGGTATCGTTACTCTCGGAACCCACATAAGATCTCACCACCAGCAAAATCCCCCCAAAGAAGAAAAACGTAAACACGGCAACGAACAAGGCTTTGGGGACCTCCGAGAACCGCGATTCGAACTTGTGCAGCTCATCCTTCGCTTTTTCGCTTTGGCTCTCGGCATCACTCAAGGTTTTCTGCGCGGCATCAATGGCAGTAGTCAGATTCGTAGTGGTAGTTTGACGTTTGCTTTCAGCCGCCGCGGTTTTGAATACTGCTGTCTCCATCTTCGCCCGGTACTCGGCGGTAATGCGCTGTTCTTCCAGCTTGCGGAGCTCAACCGGTGCCGAGGGCGCCTGGCCGTGGGAAATCAGCATGCTTTCCACTTCTTTCTTGTCCGCAACTTCGAGAGCTCTACCGTTCTGCTCGGCAAATCGTCGCCAGCCCTGTGTTCCAAGCAAGAGATCGAGTGCAGCGCCGGCCTTCGGATGATCGGTGAGGAGGAAATCGGCGTGTTCCAACTCGGAGGGATGGGTTACCTCCCCGGAGAGTAGGAAATGAGTGGGCATGAGGCGGTCGATCTTGTTGTCGGCCATCGTAATCACGCTGCGGTTCACAACACCAACCAGGAGCACCGCGGGAGCGGGGTGGTCCTGCTCATCCACAGCCGAGATATCGAGCCGGACCTTGCCGCCCGGCGTATACGATAGCTTGTCCGGGTTCACCTTGAGCACGAGTTGCTCACCTGGGACACGGTAGACAAGTCGTTCGGCACGCGGAACGAGCGCTGAGAGCCCTGGGCCTTCGCCCGGGATTTCTTCGAAGACGGTAAGGCGCGTTACGCCGCCAGCCGCTGCTTCGCCCGGTAATGAAACTTCGGCGGGCCTATTGGCTTCGACTGGAATGCGTTGTTGGCTGATCAGCCGTCCGCGGGCATAGGCCCCAACGTGGAGTATTCTCGTCCCCTTGCCAACCTGCAACTGAACGCGCACCGGAGCACCCCGAGAAGTCACCGCATCGAGTGCAGTCAGAGCCACGCCATCTTCCTTGGCTCTAGGAAGCGGATAACCCTCCTTTGTCGGTTCCGTGATACCGATGGGCGATTTCAGCTTGAGGTAATACTTGGCACCGGGACGCGGCGTCAGGGTGAAGACACCATGCCCGCGGTTCACACCTGCATTTTCGGCATCGGTGAGAGTGGCGACTTCAGCCACGGTTGCCGTGCCGTCGGTGATGACACCTTTCAGGTCGGCAGGTTTGCCTTGCGGAGTGCGCACCTGGAAATAAACGCGCCCCGGCACGCCTTCGATCATCTCGCCACCTTCAGGGAAGAATTCCACCGAAAGCGTTTTGGTGACGAGTGGAATTGGCCGCACGATTGCCTCGGCATCCGAGCCATCCATGATGTTGACGCTGAGCGTTGCGCTGGGTGCATTCTTCTTGCCAAAGAGATCGGCGGGAAGCTTGAAACGCACGTTCAGCACGGCTTTTGGTCCGGAAGCATCGGTGACGATCGTGAACTGCTGATCTTTCTCCGCGTGGAACTCCTTGCCTTCGAGATTGGCGACCACATTCGCGCGGGCATTCTTCATCGGCCCGCCAGCAGTACGGGATACTTCGATGCGGGCTTGGACAACTTCGCCGGGCCCATACGACTTGCCATCGAACTCGAGCTTCTTCTCGAACGTGTCCGGAACGTAGCGATTGACGATGAACTTGCGGGTTTCGAGCAGCACTTCCTTGTTGTTTGTGGAATCGACATCTAGAAGTTCGAGTTTGTATTCGCCGCCCGGTGCATCCGGGGATAACTGGTATTCGCCTACTCCGATACCGCGCAAGGGTTGCTTATCCGGCCCAATGACCGCCTGGTGACCCAACATGACCCTGCCATTCCCCTCATCGAGCGGTATCACCGAATCGCCCGGTACCCGCAAACGGAAGCGGAGGTGCATGTCGTGGAGAGGTGGACGCAGGGTCGAGCGATCGAGCGTGAGCGACCGGAAACGAACTCTCTCGCCTGGCTGGTAGAGCGGCTTGTCGGTTGAGAGATGGGTGACATAGACTGGCCGCGCCAGCGGGATTCGATCGGCCAGAGCTTGAAGAGGTTGATCGCTGGATGAGGCACTCACTTCCAGGAACAAGTTTGTCCCCGATTTCACCTTGGTCCAGAAAGCTGCCGGCAACTCCAGGGTCGCTGCCCCGACGGTATCGCGAAGTGTCTGCTGGAAAAGCGGAATGTCCATCTCATCCTTGACAACAATCTCCATTTGTTTGGGCCGGGCTACAGAACCGGAGTGACGGAGCGTTTCGATTTGCCATTTGTTGGGAGCACCTGGCTCAAAATGCGTCGGCCCGGTTACCTTGACTAGGAACTCTTTTTCCGAGATCGCCTTGAGAGCCTCTTTCAGTGCAATTTGATACTCACTGGCAATCTTCCGTTCCGCTGCGATCAGCTCTTCGAGTTCCTTGCGTTGTTGATTTTGCTTCGCTTGCTGCTCCTCCTGAGCTTGAGAAAGCTGCTCCTGGCTTGCTGCGAATGCATTTCGACTAGTTGTCACTTCGCGAGAAGCATTGGACCAACCGATGAGCTGATAGGTGGCTAGGCCGCCCAAGACGATCATGACCGGCAATGCCGGAGCAATGTAAGCCCAGGCTTTGCGAAAACGCGAACGGGGGTGCTCTGCACTCGTAGTTTCTTTGAGTCGAGATGACGGGACAGTAGCAGGCACACTCCGTGTGCCGTCTGCTGTATTGCTTTCTTTAGCGGAAGTCGCCAGACTTTCGTTTTTGGCTTGCTCCATCGCAGCCACCCTCAGTGAACCGTCACCCACGGCACACGGAGTGTGCCTGTTACTTTGTGCAGGCAATGCCCGCTCGGGCAAACCGGCAATAGTGCCGATCAGATCGGCGTGGAAACTCATGTACCGGATGTAGTGCTGCTCCGCCTCGGGATGGGCCAGGACCAGCTCCTCCAGCCTCACAAGCTGTTCGGGTGTGATTGTCTCCTCGCACAGGGCATCGAGGAGAGGTTCCAGTTCATCCAATATGGGTGATTCGGGGGTCATAATCGGTTCTCCCGTGTAATAGTCTTTTGGACGCATTCGTATAGCGATTGACGAACTTTGGCGAGGGCTTTGTAGACTGCTTCCACAGATCGTCCGACTCGTTCCGCGGTAATCTCTGTCGTGGCCCCTTCGCTGAATCTCTGAGTCAGAAGCTCGCGAGCTTGCGGAGAGAGTTTCTCCACGCACGCAACCAGGGCCTCGCGGCGAGCCTCCAGTTGCGGCACGAGGCTTGGCTGGCTTGCCGACTCGGCAATTTTTTCCAGAAATAGCTGACTGAGCCGGGCCTGCGATCGCTTGGATTTCTTGTAGAAATCGAGCACCTTGTGATAGGCGATACGGCGACCCCAGGCCAGGAAGTCGTTCGGTGGACAAGCTGCATCGAACTTGTCCCACAGGACCAGGCTGGTCTCCTGGAGCAGGTCGTCCGCATCCGCTCGTCTGGGCACGAGCGTGAAGATGTAGGCGTAGATTCGCCGCTCGAAGCGGATGAAGAGTGGAAGGAAGAGCTTGCTCTTCTCCGGGGTTCGGTCACAGGACTCGTTCGCTTCGGACAGCGATTCCGTTCCGATGTCGGTATCCACGGCCATGGATGCAACACCTGTGAGGTGGGTAAGATTGCATTTCGTGCCAGCAACTCACATAGTTGACGACAATCAGCAAATTGGAACTAAAAATACGATCTACATGAAATGAATGGATAATTCTGACTGCGCTAAGTCCGCATTTCAACTACGGTTGCCAACACTTTTCGTTGGCAGAAATGCACACCTCTTGGGCAATTCGCAACGATATGAGAACAAAAAATGGAAATCAGAGCTTTCTCTAAGTAATTACTTTAACAGAATTTGCAGCTAAATTATCTTCCCGGCGGAACTTGGCACCCCGATTGCGAGTTAGATTCTTGTTGTAAGGATGTTGGATAGTCGGAACTATCTGATCTAGAGTTGTTGGAGAGCATGGCAAAAGAGTGCAGAACTTCCTACCCCCCTACCGCTTGGGCAGCGCGATTGGCCTGGAACACCAACTGCGAGTAGAGCCAAGCGGGTCTCGATGAACGATTAAGGTGAAAGCTTTCTGAATTCAGGAGTGCTTGGGACACACGGCAATTCGCCCGGATTGTCCCTCGGAGCTTCACCGCCTTGCACGATTGGATGTCGTGCCGAAGTAGCCGGGATCGAACGATGTGAACATCCCGATCGTTCGATTGGTGTGCTACGAATTGTTTGCCCTCCCCAGTTAGATCGCAACGCGGTCCCAGCTAACGGTGGCCCGAAGCATCGTTCAATGGCCGGTTGTCGTTATTTCGACTGTGAAAGTATCGATCGCCCGATAATCCATAACTTCCAGAAGGCAATCGCTAACTGGCTGAATGTGGAGGAGAACATACCAATGACGACGATTCGCCGCGTGGGAGCCAGTTCTGTTGCCACTTTGTTCGGAGTGGCGGCAGTCGTTCTACTGACGAGTTTGATCGCTCCGAAATGGACTCAAGCGGCAGGACTTGATGTCTGGGAGCTGCCTGCACTCCGGAATGAAATCGAAACGACGGTGAAGAGTAACCGTGCGATGACTGCCGAGTTGGAGGAAAACAAGATGCGTCTCGCATTCAAACAAGAACTCATCGACGGACTGCTGACGCAACGCGCCTCGTTAAAGGAGGTGACCAACCAATTTCTCTTGATCAATCAGTCGCAGAGTGCAAGCATTTGCGCTATCCGCGCCACCTACAAAGGCGCAACCGACGAGGAAAAGACTGCCAGGAACGTGATTTCATTCGCCGTGTTGAAAACTCAGGGATCATTCACCCAACAAATGGAAGTAATGGCGCGGCTGACCTTGGAGCTGCGAGAACTCACCGGAGACCCGTCGGCCGAAACGCGTTGATCTTCAAGCAAATCCTCTCCTCCGACTTTAATTCGAAACCTGAAGGTTATCCAGATACCTGGACGGGCAGCCATTGCCTTTAAATGCAAAGGCAGCCACCAGAACTTCCGGAACTATTGGAGGATAGATTGATGACAACAATACGCCGAACCGGGGCAACGTCCGCCGGAACTCTGTTTGGCCTTGCATTGACTGTCGTTTTGGCGAATGCAATTGCTCCCGGCTGGGTCCAAAGCTCTGGGCTGGATGTTTGGAATCTGCCTTCCGCAATCTCCGCCAATAAGTGCGCCGATCAAGACTGTGTTTCGCTGAGAGAGCAGGAACAAAAGTTAATGCAGGAAATTCAGTTGGCCAACAAAATCGCGGATGAGTTGGCTTCGGGCACAATAACGCTCAAGGAAGCCATCGATGAACTGGAACCCGTCATGCGAAATCGCAACGGGTTTGTCTCGACCATGCAAGCCAATTACAGCGCTACATCTCTCCGCGAAGGCGTAGCGCGATACCTGCTATCGCATATCCCCCGGTTGTTGGAGCACAACCCGGACCAGCTCACCGATACGCTCTCTCGCCTGGAGTGCGAATGGTATTCACTGTCCGAGGGTTAGGTCGATGTAAATCGAAAAACCTCTACCGAACTTGATCGACAGATTGCATGCAATCGGGTATCCCTATCTGAGGAGAGCCCGATGAGCACATTTAGCAAGGACTCAGCTTCTACTACCCACACAACATTATTGCCCTCGGGCACGACCGGCACGACCCAAGGCGACGATACCTTTGCAGGTGTTCCCATTCGGGTTGGTGAGTTTGCGATCTTGAGGAAACTTGGAGAAGGAGCGTTTGGCCAGGTGTTTCTGGCCTGCCAAACTCCACTTGGACGTCAAGTCGCTCTCAAGATCAGTCGGAGGGCGATACCGGCCGAAGCGAGGGGCAACTTCTTGCGGGGCTCGAGCACGATCACATCGTAAAGGTGTTTTCACAGTTCTCCGATCCAGTCACCGGATTACAAGGTTTGCCTGCAGTTTATTCCAGGAACAAATCTCGGTACCGTCATTCAGTATCTGCACGCTCTGGCGAACCCTCGGCTTCCGGCTGCTGGTCGCGGCGTTGATCGGACTAGGTGTTGTTGGAGTGGGACTTGCAGAAGGTCTGACGCGAGCTACGAGCTTTGGCTGCCGTTTGGCAATAAGAAGCAAGTTAATTTAACAAGTGAATAAATGCCCGATGACAATTGTCCTCGTGCTTGAGACAATTGATATTGGAGACAAAAATGATCAAAAAGATACGTATTCAAAACTTTCGCAGCCTCCTCGATGTTACGGTCGATCTCGATCCACTCACGGTTTTGATTGGACGGAGTGGAACAGGGAAGAGTAATTTCATCGATGCAATCAGATTCTTACGAGATAGCTTGGCAAACAGAGCAGTGAATTTCAACCAAACGGCTGGAGTCCAATCTGTATTCCATGTAGAGCATACTAAAGAGCCTTTGATCTACGATCTTTCATTCGAAATAAATGGAGTCAGTAAAGATGTTGCTTACAGATTGGAGTTTAGCCCTAGGAATGGCCAATATGGGGAGATGCTTAGTCTCGGTGGCAATCCTCTTTTCCACCACGCTGGTGGCAAATGGATTATCAACCCGAATGTGATTTCACCTCCAAATCCTCATGGAATAGTGTTGGGCGCGATTTCTGGCCTTCAGGAATCTACTTTTGCTTATGTTGCCCTTCGTTCGGGAATTGGTTGTTATGATTTTCCAAGCGATATTCTCTCAATACAAGGAAATCAACATCTATCAGTTGATTCTGGATTCAACGATCATGGAGAAAACTACCTGCAGGTGGCATCACGGATTCTATCAGACCTGAGTAAGGCTCACGCTTGGAAGAAAATTGCTGCCGGCATGCGAGCGATAAATAAATCTGTAAACTCTCTCACACCCACTGTACCGATATCTAATCGAATCGACGTTGGTTATCAATTGAATGGTAAAATCCTCTCCTTTGATGTACGCATTGAGTCAGAAGGATTCCGGAGGTTCCTCGCACAGCTATTGGCTCTTTATCAAAACCCTCCGAAGCAAACGTTGCTTTTTGAACATCCTGAGTCCGGTTTGCATCCAGGAGCTTTGGAAGCTCTGGCTGAGCAATTTAAGGATTGCCCCGGTGACAATCGAGGACAAGTGATACTGACCACACATAGTCCTCAGTTACTCGACTACTTTCCGGTTGAGTCTATTCGCGTGGTGGACATTCATAATCTTGAGACAAAAATAGATCGACTAGCGCCAGAACAGCTTAATTCTGTTAAAGAGCACCTGCTTTTCCCCGGTGAACTTCTCACGGTTGACCCCGCGAGACTACCGGGTCAGCTCGACGAGGTGCCCGGATGAGCCGGTTGGTACTCTTTGTGGACGGTGAAGGTGATGTTGAAGCAGCACCAGTTTTGGTGAGCCGTTTATGGACAGAACTACCTCCCGAGCTCCTAATCGGATTCGTTGATACCAAACCACTTCGCACGGGCGGTTTGGCACGCTTGACGGGTCGTTGTGCCGACAAGTGGACCCAATACCTCCAAATCGCCGCCGCTCGACCGAACTGCGGTGGAGTCCTGCTCCTGCTCGATGCGGACACATTGGAAGACGCTGGTAAATGTGTTCGCGACACCGCGCAGTTGTTGGCAGAGGCAGCAAGGGATGTAGGGGGTGGTACCCTTTATTCAGTGGCAGTCGTCTTTTTTCAAAAGGAGTATGAGTCACTGTTGATAGCCAGTTACCCATTTCTGCCCGGTCGCCGCGAGGGAGTCACACTCCCTGAAAATGTTGAGGTAGCACCTCGGGGAGCGAAGGGCTGGTTGAAGAAGAATTTAGAAGGTGGCTATAAAGAAACTCAAGATCAAGCCAATTTGACTCGGTGCATCGATTTCAAACACCTTCGCACGCGGCAAATCCGATCGTTCCGACGACTCGAACATGCCGTAAAAGAACTGGCGATAGCTATTGCAACTGGCCAACATATCATCTCGCCATCGCGAGTCGTAACGGGCACGAATACGGCGTGAAGTTGACAGACCACTCTCACCCCTGCGTCCGATACTTTTCCGCCAGCACTCTCGCAGTCTCCGGGCGCATCACTCCGGGATCGGGAAGTTCGCCCTTTTTCAACTTCTCCCGCAATTCCGTGCCGCTGATGTTCACCGGCTTCCACCCCTTGGGAGCATGTTCTTCCACCAGGCCCACCCGGCCAAGCTCGGCATAGTACGCGGCGAAACCGACTTTCACCGGCTTGATCAGCAGTTCGCCCTTCAACTGATCGAACTTCTTCTGGGCGGCCAGACCGTCCCAGATTTCGCCCTTGTCATCAAACGGGGCATCGGCATGCTTGCGGCCGATGATGATATCGGAGAAGCCGAAATTCTGGCGGTAGATCGCATGCATCACAGCTTCCTTTGGCCCGGCGTAGAACATTTTGATATCCAGGCCCAAGAGGAGCACACTGTCAATGAATCCCCGCCCCGTTTTCTTCCAAAGCTCTTCATCCACATCGCCCACGCCAAGGGCCTTGTTGTCGATCAGCGCACGATAGGTTTTCATGCGTGTCACGGCATCGACATCGTCCTGTTTTGTCTCACCAACGAGGGGGTTCAATACCGCACCGGCAAAAAACCCTTCTCGGGTGAGTCGTTCGAGTCCTACCACCAGCGCATATTCATGGGCGCGGTGCAAGGCGTTGCGGGTCTGGAAGGCAACAACCCGCTGAAACCCTCTCTTGGCAAACAGTGCACGCGTTTCTCGCGGCGACAGGATCAAGTCGCCATAATCCTTGTTCTTGGGTTGGGGGAGAACCTGCACTTCACCACCTAAAAGGAAGGTCCTGGGATCGCTATTAGCGATACGCGCACCTGGATGGTCCTCCCGCGGCGTTCCATAGACGCTCGTGTTGTATTTCTTTTTGTCCCAGGGAAAGACATCGCGCACCACGATCGAGCCGACAACTTCGTTCCGTTCGTTTGTTAGCGCATGAGGCGAGCCGGTCTGCACGCGTTTGGCCCTGGCTTCATCCACCGGAAAGGCCAGCGGGATCGTCCAGGCATACTTTCTCCCGTTGCGAACGATCACTTCCTCTTCCAGAACGCGATCGTACACTTCCTTCACCATGGGTCCGGTCAGCGGAGATAGACCGCCATCGGCAATGCGGTACAGTGTCGAAAGATCGGCGTCAGAGACAGGAATCGAATCAGTTGAGAGCGGAGCGATGGCGGCGACAGTCCTGTTCACCAGTTCGGAAACACCACCATGAGGAACGATCAAGTCCGGCATATATCCTCCAGGATAAACTTCTCAAATGACGTACTGGAGTCCTTCGCTTTGAGCTAAAAGATCGGCAAGCGTCGTTTGCTTGAGAACGGCTTGTTGAGCTTCAACGACGCGGTCCCAAACTGCCCGAACGTTGAGCACGTAAGAGGTAACCTGCAGTTCGGCCTTTTTATGCGTGGATTTCGAGGGGTCTTTCTTCCGGGCTTGATTGGCCTTTTTGCGCGTAGGTCGTTCAAGAGGATCGACCACACGAAGGATGTCGTTTAGAGAGATATCGGATGGATTGCGTGAAAGCGTATAACCTCCAGAGGCGCCGCGCGTGCTCTCCACAAGGCCGGCCTGCTTCAATTGAAGCAATATTTGCACCAGGAACCGATCGGAGATGCCGTGCTTGTCCGCAACATCTGCCAGACGCACCGGGCGCGGATCGGCATATCGTGCCGCTAACTCCAGCATGGCAACGCAGGCATACTCGGCTTTGGCGGAGAAAAGCATTGTCTTTTTGTTGGTAGTTGGAGGTTGGAAATTGGATGTTGGAATGTTGGTTGGTTTTCCTACCTCCAACCTCCAACTACCAACCTCCCATTTTCATATCCCCGATCCATCCGTGTGTTCGATTACGTGCAGTCCGCATTCCTTCTTGACCTTCCCCGCCCAGCGGCCCGAACGATCGTCTTCTCCGGGACCGACGGCTCGCGTGCAAGGCCAACAGCCAATGCTTGGGTACCCTCGGTCGTGAAGGGGGTTGTAAGGCACGCCGTTTTTCAAAATGAAAGCCCAAACCTCTTTCTTGGTCCAGTTCAGGAGCGGGTTCACTTTGACAAGATTGAACTTGGCATCCCACTGAACCATCTCCGCAACTTGTCGATCTGTAGTCTGGTCTTTTCGGATCGCGCTAATCCATGCCCTTGGAGCGTGTTTTGCGAGTGCCTGCCGAAGCGGGTGGATCTTCCGGTCGTGGCAACATTGATCCGGGCGCAGGCCATACAACGGGCCGCCATTTTCCTTCTCGTACTCAGCCACACTGTTCTCAGGCCGAATGTATTCGACTTCAATCCCGTAACGCTCGCGAATCTGCTCGCGCAGCTCCAGAGTTTCCGGAAACTGATATCCTGTCTCAAGGTTGATGATTTTCACTCGCGGTTCAATTTGCGCGAGCATGTGGATAACGCAGCAGCCCTCTGCCCCAAACGCAGTCGCCATAAGAAGTTGGGGGTGGTATTTACTGACTGCCCATTCAAGAACCGCCTGCGGAGTCGCTCCGGCTAGCTCTCGATTTGCTCGCTCGATTCCCTCGCCAGCCACCAGAGTCACCATTCCCAACCCCCAACCTTCAATTCCGACACTTTCTTTATCGACATCGTAGGGATTCGGCAGCATCTTGAAAAGGCCGAAAAAAACAACACCCGGCCCATTTATTGGGTCGGGTGTGCCAGTTACCCTGCTCGCATGGCAGAGGGTATCATCAATACTTCGTCATTTCCTGAGTGATTTGCCTCTGGACATCCGGGTTTGCACCAACGTACAGATGCAAGTGATCCTTGTCGATGTAGATGACTTGCACACGTTGCTTTTTCGTGTAACAAGCAAATGGGTAGTCGCTTTGAATGGTTTCGGTGTAATAAACCACGCATTCCCAGTGGCAATGGTGCAGTTGTGCTGGCCCGACCAGTGGGAAGAAACGCGGTGGATCGATTTTGTCCACGACCCGGTTCTTGACGAAGACAACATCCTCGCGGAACTGTTCGTAAACATACGGAACGCCGCGAGCAACACGGGGCATGGCCCGGAGGATTTCCCGATCGCTCGGAGGATCCTCGCAAATGGGCGGTGGGTAGCCATCGCGAATCGGCGGCATGATGGGTGCCCGCCCATCGTTCTTGTTGTTGTACTTTTCTTCCATCCGCTCGGAGACCCATGGCTGGATGGGGATTGGCGTGCCCCAGCCCAGGGCAAACGGGTTGCAGCCGGTGGACAACACCGGCATCATGGCTAACAAGAGCCAGCACTTGTTACGCAGAAAATACATGCTCCCCCTCCGTGCGAGCCGATTACAACTCGTCTGCGGGTTGTATCGGATATGTGATCGTGGAAGTTTAGCATTTTGTAATAGTTGGATTGAAGTTCTTTAAATTGGGACAAGAGAGGAGGGACATGGGGATGGCAGGGGCAAGGTACGAGGGACATGGGACAAGAGGATTTGTCCTTTCATTATCTTGTCCTATGTCCCTCGTACCATGTCCCTTACTCCTTGTCCCTTTGTACATGACAAACAAGCATTGAGTCTGGAAGGATCAAATGGTCTACCTTTCACGAATCTATACTAAGACGGGGGATGGAGGCGACACGGGGCTCGGCGATGGCTCCCGCGTTCCCAAAGATCACCCTCGCGTTGAGGCTTACGGTCAGGTCGATGAGTTGAACGCTGTCCTGGGACTGGTGATCGCATCCTGCCCGGATTGCCCCGAACCGGCATTTCTCCGCAGCATCCAAAACGACCTCTTCGATGTCGGTGCGGATTTGTGCGTGCCGATCGCTGAAGGGGAACAACCTGGGAAATCATTAAGAATAACGGTTGCTCAAATTGATCGGCTCGAGAAAGCAATTGATCGAATGAACGAGAGTCTGCAGCCGCTCCATAGCTTTGTATTGCCGGGAGGAACACCGTTGGCTGCCTGGCTGCACCTGGCGAGAACCGTCTGCCGGCGTGCTGAACGTTCAGTTGTCACCCTGATGCGAATTGAAACGATCAACACGAATGTGTTGATCTACCTCAACCGGCTCTCCGACTTGCTCTTCGTCTTCGGACGCGTGGCCAATGACGGCGGGAAAGGAGATGTGCTGTGGGTGCCGGGAGGGAATAGGAAGTAACCTACCTTCACCCCACCGGCACATAAGGCGGGATGCCCTGTTCCGCGCGTAGTTCATCCATCAGCGGCCAAAGCACATCGACCTCATCCTTGAAGACATCGCCGATCAACACATCCGTAACCGTTCCCTTCAGATGGGGATGCTTCTTCACGAACCGGCCGAAGCTTAGCCCATCGTAAAACTCGCACACCAGCCGGCGAATGCGATCCATCCCCTGCAGGAATGGTTTCTCCCATTTCCGCAATTGAGATTCGGAGGTGTCGCCTTTTTCGATTCCCTCGGCAATAGAGTCCGATGCCATTGAGGCCGACGTGAGGGCTAGAAGAAGGCCAGACGAATAGAGTGGGTCGAGGAACCCAAAAGCATCACCAACGAGACACCAGCCGTCGCCGGCACCTTTCCTGGTGCGATACGTATATTCCTTTTGCACCCGAAAGATGTCGCACCGAGTGGCATCCTTGATCCGCGACTGCACTCCCGGCGCACGCGCAACTTCCTCGAAATAAATCGCCTCGAAATCCTTGCTGGCCCGGTTCTTGAAGAGGTAATCGTGATCGGCCACCACGCCGACGCTGACGATGTCGTCGTGGAGTGGGATGTACCAGAACCAACCCTTCTTTCCCTCGGTCTGGATAACAATCGTGGCACCCTCATCGCGGCCGGTATCGCGATAGGCTCCTTTCCAGTAGGTCCAGAGTGCGGCCTTCTTGAGCGTGGGGTCCCAATCGCGCAGTCCAAAGCGATCGATGATCATGGTGCTTTGGCCGCTGGCATCGATGACGACCTTGGAACGGACTTCTCGTTCCGGTTCGTTCTCGGGTTTCACACGCACACCGACAGCACGGCTTCCCTCGAATATCACTTCCAGAACGCGTGCCCCCTCGTAAACCTTGACGCCATTCTCGCGGGCATGGTCGAGTGAGAGCTTGTCGAACTCGCTTCGCCGCACTTGCCAGGTTTGCGAGGATTCGTGCGGTTTGTTGTCCCAGAAGTAGAACGGTTCGGAAAGCTTGCCGCGCTGATTCACAAACTGAACGCTGTACTTCTTGATGTAGTGGCTGTTCTTCATCTTCTCCAAGAGACCGGTCCGTTTGAGGGCGAAGTAGGTATCGGGAATCATCGACTCGCCAATGTGGAACCGTGGGAAGTGCTCCCGCTCGAACAACTCGACACTCAGACCTTTCTGTGCCAATAAGGTGCCAGCCGTGCTGCCTGAAGGCCCACCGCCAATAACAACCACATCAACGTTTGAGACATTTGCCATCTGAAATACCTTCTATGAGTTAGTCATCTCCATGCACTCCCACTCGGTTCGTGCGGAGTGCGAACAGCTTGAAGCAAACCAATCAACGCTTTCAGATCAGCGTTCGACAAGTGTCCCAGTTGTCGTTCGTGGCAGGCTTGCAACGGCTTGGCGATTCGATCGAGCAATTTCAATCCTGTTGTGGTAATTTCCACCAAAACTTCGCGGCGATCTTTTGTCGATCGCGTGCGCGTGATAACACCGCGATCTTCGAGCCTGTCGATCATCCGTGTTATGTCGGGTGCCCGGGAGATCAGTCGCTCAGCCAGGGTGAGCGTTGGAACCGGTGTTTGCGCGGCTTGAAGCAAGCGGAGAAGGTTGTATTGCTGTGCGGTCAGTTCAAAGTTGGAGAATAGCTCATCTTCGAGAGCCCGCAAGCGGTCGTATGTCCGCCACAGGGCAAGATACGCCTCTTGCTGGGGAGAATCAAACCGGCGGCTCTTCGCCTTGGTTTGAGTTTTTGCGGCTACAACACCCATGCTCTCACATTAGCCGTTCAGACAATAGTTGTCCAGACAATTATCGTTGGGGCAACTGATATTGTGGAAGACGATTGCCGTGGAACTTGTTAATTCGATGTGGACACCGCCTCGAACCGGCTGGATACTTTTGAGGACTGCTTTACCGGCCGGAGTGTAGGAATTCTCGATGTCACGTTCCAAGGGAATGGTTGCTGAATCTCATACAAGTGCACTCGTGCGCGGTGCCTGGCTGACCGTGCTCCTGCTCATGCCGGTTGCGCTGTTGAATTACCTGGACCGCCAGATGCTCGCGTCGATGAAGTATTCCGTGATGGGCGACATCCCCAGCATCGAGACCGAGGAGAATTGGGGGTTCATGCTGGGTCAGTTCAAGTGGGTATACGCTATTCTCAGTCCCTTCGGCGGCTATCTGGCGGATCGCTTCAGCAGAAAACTCACCATTTGTGCCAGTCTATTCGTTTGGTCGGCGGTGACTTGGTGGACCGGACATGTCGCCACTTTCAATGACTTGATCCTGGCTCGCTCGCTCATGGGTTTCAGCGAAGCGTTCTATATCCCGGCGGCCCTGGCACTCATTACCGATTACCACACTGGCGCTACGCGATCCCGGGCAGTGGGTCTGCACCAGTTGGCCATTTACTGTGGCGTGATTGCCGGCGGCTTCGGCGGTTACGCGGCGGATTCACCAACCGTGAGCTGGCGGCTTGCTTTCGTAGCTTGCGGAATAGTGGGTATGCTCTACTCGCTACCTCTGGCTCTCCTGCTACGCGATGTTCCGGGAGCCCACAATCTTGTCACGAAGAGCTCACCAACAGTCGTAGTGACTGAATTGCTGACCAACTTCTCCTTCATCTTGCTGGTTCTCTATTTCACTCTGCCGGCACTGGCAGGTTGGATCGTGCGGGATTGGATGCCCGCCATTCTGAAACAGCAGTTCGATATTGGCCAGGGTCTTGCGGGAGTGACTGCAACCATTTACTGGCAAATCGCGGCCATCTTTGGAGCAGTATTTGGTGGTTGGCTGGCCGATTACTGGATGCGTTTCCACCGGCGTGGACGAATCTTCGTCAGTGCAATTGGAATGAGCCTGATCGCCCCGGCCATCTTTGGCCTTGGCAACGCCGGTTCGCTTGACGCGGCAATCGTTTTCCTGATTCTGTTCGGAATCGGTTGGGGTTTCTTTGACTGCAACAATATGCCGATTCTGGCGCAGATAGTTCGCCCGCACTTGCGCGCCACCGGCTATGGGATTATGAATTTCGTCAGTATCAGTTGCGGTGGTTTTGCTGACTGGGGTTTCGGCATCTTGCGCGACCGGAACGTGCCACTCAGCGTAAGCTTCGGTATCTTCTCAGGTGCCGCCATTCTGTCGATTGGGCTGGTATTATTGATTCGGCCCAAAGCTGAACTAATAGTGAATGAACGACATCAGTAACCAAGGAACAGAGTAATTAACTCTCCGGTTCTCTCCCATTTCTACACATCTTTGCCGCGAATCTGTGCTTTCAAGACATGCCGCAATCGCCCCTCGACCTTCTCGTGAGCTTTACTGATCTCCTTATCGGAGAGCGTGCGGTCTGGGGCTTGATAGGTTAACGCAAACGCCAGGCTCTTGGTGCCATTTGGAATACCCTCGCCGGTGTAGAGATCGAAAAGCTCCGCCTCGGTGAGCAGATCGCCGCCGGCAGCTCGGATTTCAGCCAGAACCTTTTCCGCAGGCGTATCGGCCGGAACGATGACCGCCACATCGCGCTTGGCGGGAGGGAACGTTGAAAATGGATGATAGGGGTAGCGCTCCGGTATCGCGGCGAGGATCGCTTCCAGGTCGAGTTCCGCAACCTGCACGGATCGTTCACCGAAACCGAAGTTGATGGCCACTTTGGGATGCAGTTCTCCGAATACACCCACCTGCTTTCCGTTCACGCTTGCCTCGGCCGACCGGCCGGGGTGCAGCCAGGGAATCGTTGAGGCTGTCCGATACGCGACTTCAGAGAGATGCAAATCGCGAACGAGTGACTCAATCGCTCCCTTGAGATCGAAGAAATCGTATTGCGCGGGCTTCACACCTTGCGTCTCGTCCCAGGCACTTGCCATCCGTCGACCACACAGAACCAGTGCTAGCTTCCGCGGCTCAT
>Ga0206805_1008_pt1 | contig 51709 bp, 36 predicted proteins | sample Alteio_BWOrgCont_59_FD_152890 | JGI IMG/M metagenome (GOLD analysis project Ga0206805, IMG submission 152890) | Enriched cells from forest soil in Barre Woods Harvard Forest LTER site, Petersham, Massachusetts, United States -... | ecosystem: Environmental > Terrestrial > Soil > Temperate forest >... | reverse complement strand
CTCCGTCTTCATTGATCGTAATGCCCTGTTGCGTGGTTTGCTGTTGGATCTGGCGCACAAAAGGAACGTCCAAAAGCGATTTGTCGGCGAGGAGTTCCACGCCCGTATCGATTGTCGCACGGCTGGCATATAGATTTAATTCCGCCTGGCCCGAGGGCGGTGGCAACTGGAATTGCCGCGTCGCCTCGTTGTATCCGAAGCTTCCCGGATTGTTGGCAACGGTGTCGCCAATGGACTGCGGGCTGCCGATCGGCATGCGGTAAAAGGCCGAATAATATGCGACAGCCGGCCGGTCATAGAACGCCCACTGGTCTCCGGCTTTGTAATCCTCCGGGGAAAAACCGTATTGCACGCCCAGCGAATGATCCATCTGCCACAGATTCCCATAAATAGCCGAACTGTTCACGCGCATATCAGGCGTTCCGGGCGAATTTTGATTGTTGAATTCGACCTTGCCGTGAAACGGCAACTGGTCCTTGACTTTGAGCGTCAACTCGCTGGTGCCCGGCTCGGGACCGGGACCGATCACCGGATAGATTTGCCGGTCCTGGTTCGCGTTGGCGCGATTCAACTCGGCCTGCAGGATGGGAGCGTTGATAAGGATGTTGGTCCGCAGGCTTGGCAAAGCGCGCATCACGTTGTTTGAGCTGAAGTAGCGGTTGCCGACGACGTTGATCGCCGCCAGCCTTCCTTCCAGGACCTGGATCTTTACCGTTGCGTTGGTCAGCTTCTGCTGGGGCAACGTCACGGCGACCGTCGGATAACCGCGATCGCGATACGCGATTTGAAGTTGTTCCACCACTGCCTGGATCCCGGCAAAACTGACATTCGTGCCGAAATCGCCGTCGATGTTCGTCACAATGCCGTTGATGGCGTGGGGCGTGAGGACTGAATTCCCCAGGACAAGATAATGCTCCACCTCAAACCTCGGTCCCGCATTGGTGGTGGCGACATGGATGCGATGGTCGGCATCCTCCGTTTTTAACTCGGCCATTTTTTTCATCAAAGCAGTGTAGGTGGCGGCCAATTCTTTGGGCGTGGCCGGCTTGGGCGTGTAATTGGCGGGCGGCGTGATCTGCGCCGGAGCCGCCACGGGTGCGGGATGAGGAGCGACTTCGACCGGCGATGCATAGGCGGGCAGTTCCGTGCTATTCGTCGGGCTGAAATAACGCACGCCGGAGATGACGATTTGCGGCAGCGCCGTCTGGAACACGTTCATCGTGACGATGCCATTGGTGATCTGCTCCCTGGCGATCGCGATACTCATCTGGGGATAGCCCTCGACGCGAAATTCCGTCTGCAAATCTTCCGCCGCCTTCACGATCTCATCCATACTCACGTTTGTTCCCGTGTAACCGGCCAGCGTGGAAGCCACGACGTTGGTCGGCAGCACGTCGTTGCCCTCGACAGCATAAGTGGAAACATAAAAGCCGGCCGACGCGGAGGTTTGGCACAAGGCGGTTCCTCCCGTCATCAGTAGCAGCAGAAAAAATACCGGCAGAAAAGAATCAAGCCGCGTTGTTGAACGCTTCGCAATTGGACATGGATTTGATGTTCTCAAATCCATAAAACCACCAAAAAACTCTGCGACGGTTTCCTTCGTGCAATGACCATCCCACCAAATTGGGCAAAATGTATTACAGACTCCTGTCAGGATTGTGACAATCGGGAAACAAAGGACCGTTTCCGGACAATCGCGCGGGAATCGTCCTTTCAACCATCAAGTGATCCGGGAATGGCGTTTATACAGCAAACACCGGAAGTTTTTTACGGGCCATCATCGAAAAGCTGCCGGGTTCCCGGCCGACAGGACCCAAAAATTCCGGATCAGGCCATTTTTGAAACAGTTTCCATTCTTTTTCCGAACCGCCATCGGTTCGTAACACGTTCCTGCCAGCCTGACCCCCGGTTTTTAAAGGTGCTTTGTCGGGACAGTATAGGACGGGACAAGACGAGGTAAGATTGGACAAGACGGGATTTAACACTATTTAACACATGAGCAGGCCAGCGCAATTCTATGAGCCGCACTTAACTCCCCGGACGATTTCCGTGGCTGCCGGCGAAGAATGGACGCCCAAACCGCATGGCTGGCTGTTGCTTCAGGTGCAAAAAGGCAACGGTTATTGGCTGCAGTCCCAATCAAGCATCGAGTTGGAAGCCGGGACAATGCTGTTGGTGGCCGACAGCACTCAGGGCCGCGTCCGCGCCAGTCAATTGGGCGAAATTTCGTTGTGTTCCTTCCATGTCGTTCCCACCCGTCTTACCGGACTTATCACTTCCGGCGAACAGGATTTTTTCAGGCAGGCGCCCTCGCGGCACGAATATGATTTTCAACTGTTTCCCTCCGGCCATCCCGTGGCGGTAAACATGGCGGAAGCCATCCAAATCCCGGCCGGGCTGGCTTCGAGGCTGTCGCTGCTCATGGTTTTTATCGAAGCTTTCGGCAGGGAATTGAAGCCGTCGCCGCCTCGCCAGGAAAGTGCCGATGCCAAAGAACGCCTGCGAATTTTTTTGAAGGACAATCCGCCGGACACCTTGCTGGAAATCAGCTTCAGTGACCTGGCGAAAACGACCCATTGCACGCCGCGCCACTTGAGCCGCATCTTTTGCGAATTGACGGGCATGTCCTTCCGCGATAAACGCGCCGAGATCCGTCTGGCCCGTGCCCGGGAACTTTTAGCGACCAGCAAGTCCAAGGTGGTGGAGGTGGCGCTGGAAAGCGGGTACAAATCATTAAGCCTGTTCAACCTCATGTTCACGCGCCGGTTCGGAACCAGCCCCGGGCGCTGGCGCCAAAAAAACCGCATTGATAACGAAATGACCGGTCGCCGGGCCGGCGCCCGGCAAATCGCGGTGGTTTGAAAAGATCGCCGGATAAAACCGGCAAACCCGGCCCGTGGACAGTCTCCCGCCAATTATTTCACCAATTTGTAACCTCAGGCCCGTGGAGATTTGTATAAAGTGACAACCCGGACAACCTGTTTACGGGATGCCGCCATTTATCGAACGTTCGGCTATTGGAAGAGAATTTTGCCGCAATTGAGACCAAACATATAAAAAGACCATGATTAGTATTCAACCCCTGCTTGCCGCCAACGCCATGGTGTATGCGATCCAGAACGCGACCCCGGAAGGCAAAATCACCGTCTGCGTATTGCTCGTCCTTTCGCTGTTCAGTTGGACGATTATCATCACCAAGTTCCGGCAGTTGATGATCGCGCGAGCCGCCACTAAAAAGTTTTTCGCGACCTACAATTCCACGCGCGATCCCCTGGATATCCAGCGCAAGAACCTGGAATTCGAGGGCGCGCCGGCCTACCAGCTCTACATCCGCGGCGCGGATGAATTGGCGTACCAATTGAAGAACAATCCCGTGCAGATCGTCGAAACCCCAAAATTTGTTTCGACCGGCGAAGGCAACACGGACCATTTTGCGCGCTCCATGACCACCAAGATCAGCACTTCTTCCTTCGAGGCCGTGCGCGTGGTGCTGGAAGAAGCCGCCGGCGCCGAGGCGATGAGCCTGGAAAAAGGAATGATCGTGCTTTCCACCGCGGTGGCCGGCGGGCCGTTCATCGGGTTGCTCGGCACGGTCTGGGGCGTTATGTCCACGTTTGCGGGGATTGCCGAGAGCAAGGCCGCCACGCTCACCGCGATGGCGCCGGGTGTGGCCGCCGCGCTGGTGGCGACCGTTACCGGCCTGCTCGTCGCCATCCCGGCCATGTTCGGGTACAATTTCATGGTCACGACCATCCGCCACATCACGCAGGAATTGGACGGGTTCGCCAGCCGGTACGCCAACCACATCGAGCACGTTTATGTGGATCGCCGCGATATCGAAGACAAGATCGCCGGCGCCTTGAAACGGGCCGAAGCCGGCACGGTCCCCGGAGTCGAGTGAGCGAATGAAAAAGTGTTCGCGCACCGCCCACAATTCCCTGACGGAATTGAATATCACACCGCTGCTCGACCTGGCCTTCGTGCTGCTGGTCATTTTCATCATCACCACAATCCCGCCGGTGAACGACCAGGATTTGAAATTGCCCACGGCGACGAAACACCTGAAAGATCCGCCGCGCAAGGCCAATTACATCACCGTGCTGGCCGATGGCGGGATATCTCTGAACAAAACCCCGGTGCCCTCCCTGGATAATCTGTTGCAGACATTGATCGCCTTGCGCACGGACGACCCGGACCTGAACGTCCTCGTCCGCGGCGATATCAAGACGAAGTACAAGGACATTCGCGCGGTGCTGGACATCTGCCAGCAGGCGAACGTGCCAAAAGTGGATTTAGTCACCGAACCGCTGAACAAATGAGTTGAGCATGGTCCCGAATACCCAGCCGCGCAAAAAAAAGAATTCGTCAAAGGTGAACCTCGCCATCTCGTTCACCTTTCACGCGTTGCTTGTGCTGGTGTTGTTGTACTTCGCGGCGCGTCAGGGTTGGCTGGGCCAGCCGTTAAAAAAGATTTCCATCTCCATGGTGAAGGAAAAGCCGCCCGAAAAACCCAAACCGCCGGAACAGAAACCGCCGCCGCCGGTCGAGGCCCCCAAAGTGGCGGAAACGCCCAAGGCTGAACCGCCGAAAGCCGAAGCGCCACCCACCGTCGCGCCCCCGACCGTCGCGCCCCCATCCACAGAATTGCCGTCATTTGATTTCGGCGGCGGCAAAGAAGTCATCAGCAGTTCCGATCCCGTACAACTTTACAAGAGCGCCATCGAATATGCCATGCGCTCCAGATGGGACCGGCCCGAGGACATGGATGACGACAGTTATGTGGCCGAAATCCAGGTCTCGGTGGGCCGCGATGGGAGCTTGAGCAACCCGGTCTGGCAAAAAGGCTCCGGCAACAAAACCTGGGATGATTCCGTTCGGGCCGTGATCCAATCCGTGACGGCCATGGATCGCCCGCCGCCGACCAATTTTCCGCCGCAGGTCGTCATCCGTTTCGATGTTCAGGACGAAACCGAACCATTGTTCCAATGAAAAAAACCTCTGCCTCCCATCATGGTTCGTTGAGCGAGCTTAATATCACGCCGTTGCTGGACCTGGTATTCGTGTTGCTGGTGATTTTTATCATCACCACACCGCAGATGATGAACAACCTGGAGATGAACCTGCCCTCCGGCAAGCCGCCGCCGCCGCAAAAGAACAAGCCGAAGATCAACAACATCGTCGTCGATGCGACCGGGCAGACTTTTTTGAACGACCAGCCGGTGACGATCGCACAGCTCAAAAGCGGCCTGCAACTATTGCAAAACGACACTCCCGATTTGAGCGTGGTCGTCAAGGGCGCGGACGATGTGGACTATCAAAGCATGATCAGCGTGCTGGATGTGCTCCAGCAGTTGAACATCACGAAAGTTGGATTGGCGACGCAATCGCCTTGATCGCCGGTGGTCTTAATTTCCCGGGGAAAAGTGGTGCGGATAGCAGGACTGGAACTTGCAAATAGGACGTTTTCTTCATTGCTCATTATTGCCTTTCTTTAAACTTACCCGCAAATCATAGTGCAAATTTACACGCATAAATGCGAGTCTATTCTCGAATCAATGGGTAATAAGTGGTAGAAAAGTCCGTGCCGGGCTGTGTCAGATTTAATCGTGTGTCAGCGCTGTGTCTTGCCGGATTCTGTGTTGGGGTTGTGTCAGCCCGTCCAGCCGGTCAAACGCCGGCCACAGGGTAAATGCGGCGCACGGTTGGCCGTTGTGGTTCACGGTGCCGAACATCGGCGGAGCGGCATAATACAGACCCGCACCCCCTTCTCACTCACGAAGCACCGCACTAATTTTTGAAATCGTATTTCTCTTAACAAGGGGAATCGACCACTCGTTAAGCTCATTTACGGCAAATCAATAAGTTAACCCGTAACCAAATTGGAAAAGAGGCTTGCCATTCATTACATTGGCTGCGAATTGACCATCATTGCGTGGCCATTCGCGCGGGAGTTTGCCAGTGGGTTTCACGTCGCCAAATAAAACATCGGCTATTCCTTCGCCTTCCGTGCCAGGCAGCCACGCGGCAATGAACGCATCACTGGAATCAAGCGCAGTCCCCAATATCAACGGGCGTCCCGAAAGAAGAATCGTCGTTACCTGCGCGCCGGACGTCCTGGCTTTTGCAATCAGCGCTACGCTACCCGCCGATAGATCCAAATTGGTCCGGTCGCCCTTGTATTCGGCATAGGGTGGCTCGCCGACAACTACAATGACAGCATCTGCATTGGTTATATTGTCACCGTCGGGTGAAAATGTTACATCGGTGTCCTTGGAGACAACGTTGCGAATGGCCTGCAGAATCGTTGTGCCGCGGGTCAGTTGCCCTTCCCCTTGCCAGTTAATGGTCCAACCACCGCATTGTTTGCCCAAATCATCGGCGGCCTCGCCAACGACGACAAGATGTTTGACGTTTTTTGATAAGGGCAGGGTATGGTGCCTGTTCTTTAACAGAACGAGAGATTGTTGGACGCATTCGCGGGCGACTTCCCGGTGTTCGGGAGAGCCGATTTGCGCGGTGAGTGAGGGGTCGGTCCAGGGATTTTCAAAAAGACCCATTTGGAATTTGATCCGTAAAATACGTGAGACAGCGTCATCAATCCGGTCTGGCGAAACTTTTCCCTCAGCCACAAGACTTTTTAAGTCGTCGATGAATTCGACATAATTGTTTGTCGCGCCGGGGCCATAGGGAATCATGACCATATCGAGGCCCGCGTTGATGGACGTTTCAACGTCAGCCTTGTAGTCCGGCGAAAGCTGGTCGATGGCTGCCCAGTCGGAAACGAGAAAGCCTTTAAAGCCGAGTTCGCCTTTGAGAACGTCGGTCAGCAGGTATTTGTTACCGTGCATTTTTTGGCCGTTCCAACTGCTATAGGAAACCATGATGGATCCCACGCCGGCTTTGATGGCAGCTTTATAAGGTGGCAGGAAAAGTTTACGCAATGTTGCCTCGTCGCAAACGGTGTTGCCCTGGTCTTTTCCATTTTGCGTGCCGCCATCCCCGATGAAATGCTTGGCGCAGGCAAGCACAGAATCAGGTTGGGCCGAAAGGGAGCCACCCTGGAAACCTTTGATGGAAGCCGCACCCATTTCGGAAACCAATTTTGGGTCCTGGCCATAACTTTCATAGGTGCGTCCCCACCGTTCGTTTTGGGCGACGGCGATGCATGGTGCGAAGGCCCAACGAATACCCGTGCCGGCGACCTCGAGCGCAGTGATATGATCGGCCTCTTGCACAAGTTTTGGATCATGCGTTGCGCCCATGCCGATATGATGGGGAAAAATCGTCGTTCCGATGACGTCGTTGTGGCCATGCACAGCGTCGATGCCATAGATTAATGGAATTTTTAGGCGGGTTTTAAGCGCCCACGACTGGATTTCATTCATGTTATTTAACCAGTTCGCGGGAGTGTTTACGCCAGAGGGCTTCGAATTACCTCCGCTGAGCATGGAGCCGAAGCCGTATGTTTCAATGTCAGCGTGGTTGGTGACGCAATCCAGATCAGCCTGGACCATCTGGCCGATTTTTTCGTCGAGCGTCATTCGTTGCAGCAAATCGGCGACGCGCACTTCGACGGGTTGTGTGGGATCAAAATAAAGCGGGGTATCGGCGGCACTTAAAGAACCGGCTGTTATTAACAATAAAAAGGAGCCAATACAGTAGGCGGCTGAAAATATTGATCTGAAGTTCATGGCTTGCTTCTTTCGATATTCTTTTGGTGATGTTTTGTTTGTTGTGGGGCGGTTGATGCTGAAAGTCTCATTGAATTTGGACGCGATAAAAACGTGTGCCGGCGGCGGGCAAATCATTGAATGATTGGGTCGAGTTGTTGCCGGTAATCGAGCTGCCAAGGAGAATCCAGGTGGAATCTGTCAGGTTGGTTTTATATTCGACCTGATAGTTGAATCCAGCCTGTGTCGGGAAGGAAATGGCCATATTGCTTCCATTTTGAGTTGCACCCAAAGTGAAGACGGGCACCAACATGAGAAAGTTGGCATTACAATCCGAATTGGCGGTGCCGGGTCGTTCCAACTGCAAAGTGTTGGTCGAACCATTGAAGGTAACAGTCACAAGATTCCCGGAGCTGTTTTCCAACGGAATGTAATTATAGCTTTCCCAGGCGGTATTCGGGACGGAGAACGTGCCCAGCAGGTTCGTCGTTTGATTGACCGTTCCCCAACCGCCGGTCACCTGGGAGAGCGTGCAGGTGGTTGCGCCCCCACCGGAGGCGAGGCGCGCATAGACATAGTAACTGCCCGCCGGATAGTGCCTGGTGTAGTTTGCCCATGACTTGGGGCTGAAGTATCCAATGCTGTAATCTGAATACCCCGTTCCGTTGTACGGCGCTCTGACGGCATCTCCGTTGATCTCCGTGTCCATGCCGTTGGGGCGGTAAAGATCCGTTCCTGCGAAATCTACCTGATGAGTATCAATATTAGTGATTGCGACGAAGCCCGCATAGGCATTGGTCTGCGGGTTGTCGATGAAATGTCCTCCGTTGTAATCAAAGTCTTCTGCTTCCCAGGTGTAGTTTCCAGTGCTAAAAGTATCAAACGAGTTGGTCGTGGTAGTGATGTTCCCATTGGAATCCATGACGGTGATCACGGCGGTGTAGATGGTGTTCGGCGCCAGAGGGCAGCCGACATTCCAATCGTTGGTCGAACCATTCAATATAAGGTTGGTCGCCACCTGGCCGTTCAGGGTCACGGTGATGTTGCTTGCGGCCACGCCGAACCCGGAAGCGACATTGAAAGCGAAAGTGTTGGTCGATTGGAACAGGTTTGTTCCATTGGGATAAACTGAGGAAATATATGGGATTCCCGGCCCGGTATAGCTGAACGCCGCCTGCAGGGATTTTCCCGCCGCGCCGTTGAAGTTAGCTGAAAAAATAATCTGAGGCGATAATTGCAGCACGGTAATGCCGGAAGCGGCGGACAAAAGGCCGGAAGCCGAACGATTAAGGGTCACTGTGATAGAATTTTGATTGGTCTGGGTGGGATCTGAAATGCCGACGAGCAAGTCGGTGGACTGGTCCCAGGTAATGACCGAGCTTTTGCCGTTCACCGAAATCAAATCGGCGGAACTGTTGCCATTCGTCCAAAAATTCGCCGCCGTCACGCCGAGAATCGGCTTCTTGACCGCTTGCAGGAAGGGCGTGTTGGTGATGATGACGATGTCAGGATTGAGGGCGTAGTTGCTCACGGAATTCGCCGTCATATTTGGCAGGATGACATAGGTGTAACTGGCATTCACCGGCTGCAATCCATGATTGAACCAAAGCTTGAGATAATCATCCGTATAACTCGTAGTGGAATCGCCGGAATTGATCTGCGACCAGGAGCCGGTGTTCGCGGCGAAGGCCGCCTGTAAATTGGCATTACCGGCAGGAAAGTAGTAGCCGCCGGTGCCGCTCAATGCGCACCAGGACGGCGTGGCACTGGGCAGGTTTGAACTCCAGCCGACTGTGGGGGTGATGGCGGAGCCGTTCAGGGTAAAGCTTTCGGTGATCGGATTTCCCAACCGGCGATTTTCCGCCACGGTGTGGACTGCCACCGGCCCGGCGCAAGTGATGCCGGCCCCAAGGCAAACGATTTCGTCATCGAACATGAACCACGACTTTTTAGCATAGAGAGCGTTCGTGTTGTGGAGAGACATGCCGGCAACGCCGTAGGTATTGGCTACTTGCGCTCCACCCACCCAGTTTTGATCGGTGGTGGCCGCCTCATCGGCGGAATTGTTGAGCGTATTGGTTTCCACGGTTATGCCAGGCAGGTGATACGGATCAACCGTGGGCCAGAAATCGCTGTCGAACTGGTTCTCCGAATTACCGATATAGAGATAGGTCATGCCATCGCCCTGATGCCAGCCCTTCAGGTTTCCATTGTTGATGGATTCGTAATTGGCGATGCGGCTCGATGACATGCTGATGCCAAAGGCGAAGCCGCTGCGTTGCGCGACGACGCGATCCATGCTCGCAAAATGGAATTGTCCAGGTGAAATTTGCGGCGAATCAATAAAATTGGTCAAGGCCGCACCGACTGACGACGGCGCAAATTCGCCGATTTGCCTCATCGCTGACAGTGCGCCCGCACCATCTTCGGATTCCGTTTCATAGGACCACGACACTGCCCGCCCGCGGACCATGTCCATCACATTGCCATTATAAATCAGCGGCTCGAACGAATTCGTGGCCCAACTATAAATATTGGCCAGGTTGGGATCGGTGATTTGCCAGGCCGAACCTTGCAGGAGATTGACTATTTTGGGAATGTCGCCCAGCAAAACCAATCCATAATGTCCGGTGTAAGCGATGACATTGTGAAACACAAATGAGCCGTCCGCATAAAATCCGTCGCTGCTGGTCACATATAAAAAAACCGGGCTCAAATTGGTCTGTCCCGATGTAATCTGGCCGCCGTTTTTTACAAGAATTCCACAAATAATCGCGACAAGCGCCTTGTCGGATGTATTTGCCCCTGTCATCCAGCCAAAAGTGGCGGCAGAACTTCCGGGGCTGTAGTGGTTTTCTGAATTGGCGTAGCTGGTAATTTCCGTCAGGGTCAACGAGAGATACATCAACGCCGCTGAATTGTTTAAAGCCTGAGGCGATCCGATTTCCCAATCATACCAATTGCCATATTCCGATGCAGATGGAGTATAGACATTGGTGCACATAAAATCCAAACCGCCGTTAATGGCCGAAGCAAGAGCGGCATTTCCCTGCAAATAAGAACCAGGAGCGGCCCAGGCCAATGCCATCGCCTGCAATTGCTGGAAGGTAGAAGTGATATTTGCAGAGTTGCTGCCCAACGGAAGATAGCTCCACAAATAGGTGCGCGATGAATTCGTGTCCATGCTGCTCCAATAACTGTTCGCCGTATTTGTGATACTTGAAAGGCTGCCGCTATTGCTGATCAAATAATTCTGCCAATATGAACGCAACGTATCGTATTGGTCGGCACGGGAACATTGATTGGAAGCCAGAAAAACGAACAAGACCGTAATCCAAAAAGAAATGGCCTTCCGCCAGGGGAATGAAACATAAGGCGGTGCGTTTTGGGTTTTAGAGGGTTTAGCAATCATTTCATCAAAGCCAAAGAATAGGTTGTGTGATGGCCATGTTCCGGCGTACTTCTTCATTGGCCGGGTCGGCGGGCAGTTTTTCCCACAGCGCCAGATATTCGGGTTCATTGAACGCAATTCCCGCAAACAACAACCCGGGTTGTCGCGCCGGCCAGTCATTCCAGGCCTGCACGTCCGGTTTGAGCGGCCATTTTGATTTGTCAGCCAGGAATGGATACAAGTAAGCCACGGCCAGGCGGATTCCCCGGCCGTCCGCTAATTGAAAATTCCAGAGGTCATCATCCGGCGTGGAGAGCACCTGGCAAAGCGTGACCATGTTATCGAGCTGGAAGATGGAATAGCCGTAGGGTTTGGTACGCTTCAGTTCGAGCGGGAAACTTCCATCGCCGGCCATCTGGTTTGGCACAAAAACCTCTTTAAACTGCCGCCGGCATTCAGCAAGATTTGCCTGGTCTCCGGTGAAGCGGCTGTAGCAGGCGACTTGCAGCCAGAATGCCACCGCATGATTGTTTTTGGCAACGGCCTCGGCTTTCCCATTTTTGCTGGTCAGCATCCAATCAGTCATTTCCTGGAACCACTGCTTCAACCCCGCGACCAACTCCGGCGTGAACGCCGGCGACTTTTCCATGGCGGTGATGGCTGGCGGGATTTCAATTAAATGAAGGCCGTCAATGATGCCCCAACTGCGACCGGGCGAGGAGCCGGGCACTGCCTGTGCATATTGCAGGTTTGGGTTCATCCTCGTTTGAGGATCCAGGAAGAACACACGCAAGAGTTTCGCGGCTTTTTCCGCGTAGCGATCGTCGCCGGTGATTCTATAAGCCGCCGCCAGTGCAGCCACCGCGTCGCGCAAATCGCGCATCGCCATCCGGTGTTCCAAAAAATTGGCCGGATTCGATTCGCCGTCGCGATTGATGTAAGGCAGGCCGCTTGGTTTTGTCGGGTCGGGCCAAAAATAATCGGCGTTGGAATAAAAGTCATTTGTCCCGCCCTGGCTCAATTTGGCGTGGTATTTCGTGATCGTAATGGGTTCGAGTTTGAGTGCAGCGTCTGCGGCCCGGAAAATCCGTTCGCGGTCAATCGCCGCTATATCAATTTGGAGATTGATTGGAAGGTGGCCATTGTCGAGTTGCGTTCCAGGGGAGGCCACACTGGTGTTGCTGGCAAATCCAAGAATAGCGGACAACAAAAACACTCCAGGTCCCCGAATCATTGTTTGAGTTGCGAACATTAGTTTCTGCCGGCAAAACAGAGAACCTACGACGGACGCAACCTGAGATTTTACGAGTGGAAGCATATTTGCTGGACAATCAAAAGACTGGTTTGCGACGCATCATTGTCCCACTGTGAACGGCTCGAAAATCAAGGTGAAATCCCAGGGCTTTTGTTTAACGCCGCTGGCCGTATTGCCGTCGCCTTGTCCGTTTTGTTTGCCGGTATCGCGGTTGCTTGCCCAAAATGAGAGGCTGCAAACCCACGGCTGTGTTTGCGCCCATGCCAGTAGTGCCCGCGCGTCGTCCTGGGTGAAAACTTCGCCATGTTCGTCATTTTGGCCGATCATCGGCGTCAGGCCGATTTTGATCGAGGGGTCAATGGCCTGGCATTGATTGTATGCCGTGAGCGCGCTGGCAATGGATACATCGCTCATTTTTTTGCCCTGTGAGAAGTGCGCGCCAAAATCCATTGTCATCACGTTGGCGGAATAGACCTTCACGCCCTTGGTCCTGGCGTTGGCAAGAAGCTTCTGCGAATTGTCAGAGATGCCATTGGGATCAACCGGCAACGTATAGGAAACTATCAGCCCCGGATTTTTTGCCTGGAGCCGGGCAAGGACGGTGTTGCGCCGCTCATTCGCGTCCGATTTGGACAAGGCATCGCCCTCAATGTCGAAGTCCAGCCAGGTCAGTTTATAGCGGTCAATGACAGATTGATATTCCGCCTCAAGCATGGCCGCGTTCGTTTCGGCGATGGCCATCTCCGTGCCGTCTGCTCCGCCGAAAGAAACGATCACATCGCCACCGCGTTGGCGGATCGCATTGATCTGGTCTGCGTAAAGATTTTGTTTCATCGGGAATCGCCCATCCCATGCAGGCTGTCCATGCTTATCAGCGATGATGAAGGCCAGTGTGTAAAATTTTTGGCCGCAAGCATCGTCGCATTGTGTGATTTTGAAATGGTCGTCCGCCCCGATATACATGTAGGGCGCGAATACTTTTGCGGGCCAACCGGCGCCGAATGCGGCAGCAACGGAACAGAACAGAACTGCAAGCATGCTTGAAAAATTCATGATGAAAATCCGAGTACGATACATTTTGATATAACGTGCTGTCGCAAAACATGCTCTACCCGGATCGACAGGCTGAGATGGAGCATCTTACGCGGATGATTTGCCACTCTGACACACAAGGCATCGGACTGTCACCCCCTCTAAAGAGGGGGTGCTGGCGGCGCAAGCATCTGTTCTACTTTACCCATAGGCATTTATTGCAGTCTTGGGCTGCAATCAACCTATGGACGACAACACCAGCACGACATGCGCCGGAGAGAATTTCTTAAAAACACCTTGGGCGGCACCTTGGCATTGGCGGTGGCACAAATACCGCAAATGGCATTCGCGCAAACTATTTCTAACGCCCCTGCCGATTCTACGCCTGTTGCCGGCGGAAGATCACCCTTTCAAAAATTTCGCGGGGTGAATCTGGGTGCGTGGCTGGTGCTGGAAAGATGGATGGTGCCCGATGTTTATCGTGGAACAGACGCCCCGGATGAATACAGTTTGTGCCTTGCGCTTGGCGACCAGGCGAAAGCCCGCTTGGATCAACACCGTGAAACATTCATTACTGCGGAAGATTTTCGATGGATCAAAGAGTGTGGCCTGAACACCGTTCGTCTGCCAGTAGGTTATTGGGCGTTGGAAGCGCCGAAACCGTACGTTGAAAGCGCCCGGTTTATCGATTTTGCCCTTGATCAGTGCCAGCAAAATGGCTTGAAGTTGTTGCTTGATTTGCATGGTGCACCAGGCAGCCAAAACGGTTGGGACCACAGCGGGCGCAGTGGACCGATAAATTGGCCCAAAGATCCCCAAAATATTCAGGAAACTTTGCGAGTGCTGGAAAGCTTTGGCCAGAAATATGGCCAACATCCTGCGTTGTGTGGGATTGAACTTTTGAATGAGCCAAAAATTGACATCCCGATAGAAATTCTCCAACAGTTCTATCAGGACGCCTATCCACGTCTGCGCAATCATGTCGACCCAAATGTCGCGGTGGTTTTCCACGACTCATTCCGTCCGCTGGCATGGAAGAATTTTATGCAGGAACCAGCTTTCAATAACGTGATTTTGGACACACACCTCTATCAATGTTTTGACGAAAAGGCAAAATCCCGCAGCGCCGTGGAGCAATTGGCCTTTGCGCTCAACCGCAAGCAAACCCTCGACGAGATGCAGCGTGAAGAGTTGCCGACCATTGTAGGCGAATGGTCGTTGTCGTTGCCCGGCCAGGCGATGGAGGGGCTTTCACCCCTCCAGGTTGAATCTGTCACGCGCGCATTTGCCGATACGCAATTGCTTAATTACGAAGGGACCCGCGGTTGGTTTTTTTGGAGCTACAAAATGGAGGACAAGTCTGAATGGAACTTCCGCTACTGTGTGGAACGCAGTTGGCTGCAGCGAAATTTTGCGGTTTGATATTTCACAGGCGTGCAAGCTCAAGTAAGGCACACCGGGACACATAAGCGACGATAATTGGCGCCAAAAGATGAGCCGGACCATTTATTCTATATTCACCTGCCTTTCTTTGTTTTGCCTGGCCGCTCATGCTGCACCGCAATTCAAAGTCATTGCCTTTTACACCGGCAAATATGATTTGGCGCACATCAGCTTTGTCCACGAAGCCAACCAGTGGTTCCCCAAAATGGCAAAGCAATACAATTTCACCTACGACGCCACGACCAACTGGAACGATCTTAACCCCGGGTTTCTCTCGCATTATCAGGTCGTGATCTTCCTGGATTCGCGGCCGGAGGACCCGGCGCAGCGGCAAGCTTTTGAGCAATACATGGAATCCGGCGGCGCGTGGATGGGATTTCATTTCTGCGCCTTTGCACTTACGCCTTCGGCCTATCCTCAAAACTGGAATTGGTATCACGAAGAATTTTTAGGCTGCGGCCAATATGTCAGCAATACCTGGCGGCCCACGTCCGCCATCCTGCGCGTGGAAGACACGAATTTTCCAGCCACTCGGAATTTACCCGCCACCTTCAAATCGCAGCCGAATGAATGGTATCGCTGGCAGAACGACTTGCGGACGAACGCCGACATCAAGATTTTGCTTTCGATTGACCCGGCCAGTTTTCCACTGGGCACCGGCCCCAAGCTCTATGAGATCTGGCACAGCGGTTATTATCCCGTGTCATGGACGAACTTGCGTTATAGGATGATTTATTTCAATTGGGGTCATAACGACATGGATTATGAGCACAAATACGACAACACCAATCGCACGCTTTCATTTACGTTCGACAATGAAATTCAGGACCGGTTGGTGCTGGACAGTTTGATATGGCTGGGAAAGGGAAAGAGGGGATTGCCTGAATAGGCGATATGTTCCGAGGTCTAACCCCTCAATGCCTTTGTTCGGAGTCAGTTGATGAGATGTCTGCCTGATACAACTTCAGTTCGGATTTGATTGCGTTTGCCAACGTCACGTCGCCCTGCGCTTCGGCAGATTGCAAGGCGAGTTTGGCCGTCTGTACTGCTTCAGGAAACAGCCCGGTTTCCGCGTAAGCAATACCTAGATTATTCAGGGTTTGAACGTCGTTCGGATTGAGTTGCAATCCCTTTTTATATTCAACGATCGCTTCGCCAGCGTTTCCTTTTTGAAATAGGGCGTTACCAAGGTTGTAATGGGCTCTGGCGTAATTGGGATTGAGTTGGAGTGCTGTCCGGAAGTGGGTGATCGCTTCATCCGCCTTTCCCTCTTGGAGTAGAGCGCTGCCGAGATTGTTGTTGATTTGCGGGTCGTTGGGTTCCAGTTGGAGAGCTTTTTTAAAATGCAATTCAGCTTCCTCTATCGCACCCTTGAGGAGTAACGCGCTGCCGAGATTATTCTCAGCATCCGCATAATCAGGTTTGCTTTGCAGTGCTCGTTTATAATCGACAATCGCGTTATCCACGCTACCCATTTGAAGCATGATATTGCCTAGGTTATAAAGGGCTGGCGCATTGCTGGGAGAAAGTTGGAGTGATTGTTTGAATTGGGAGATAGCACCCTCCGTGTCGCCAGTATGAAGCAAAGCATTGCCCAGATTATTGTGAAACTGTGCATCATCAGGATTCAAGTGGAGCGCTTTTTGGAAATGGACGATGGCTTGATCCACCCCATCTCTTTGGAGAAAGGCGTTGCCCAGATTGTTTTCGGCTTCCGCGTTGGAGGGGTTGATCTGAAGCGCCTGTTGGAGATGAAAGATAGCCCCGGTCAAATCACCTTTCTCAAACAGCGCAGTGCCTAGATTGTTCTGGACACTCGCATATTCGGGGTCGATTTGCAGGGCCTTTTGATATTGGACAATGGCGGCATTTGTATCGCCTTTGTGCATAAGGGCAATCCCAAGGTTGTAGTAGGCCTCTTCGTATTGGGAATTAATCTTAAGGGCTCTTTGGAATTGGGAAATGGCATCGTTCACCCTCCCGCGCCGATACAATATCACGCCGATATCATTATATGCCGCGAAGCAGTTTGGATTTTTGGCGAGCGTAGCCGTCCAAAGTGTCTCAGAGTTCCGATAAACGCCTGCTTGGCGCCAGGTCAATGCCCCCATCACGACAAATAAAGTGCAACAGGATAGCAGCTTTAAGATTTTATTTAAGTTAAGGAATGCCGAGAGTTTTACCAGGGCGACTGACACCAGCGCCACCGGCCCCATGATGGAAAAATACTGCCAGTGATCGGCCACCAGAGAATAACGGAAGAAATAAATGTTAATAAAACCAAGCACAGGGAACAACATCAGCACCGCGTATCCCAAGCCCAACAAAAGTGGCCTGCCCCAACTTTGACGGAATGACCAAAAGACAAAAAAGGCCGCGACAAGCAAAATTACCGGCAGATAGGATATCGGATTCGCAGCATCGATGTGCCAGCGTGGATAAATGGGGATAAGGTTGACCGGCAAGATGGATTTATAGCAATAGAACCAGACAGCCCAACCGGCCCCGGCCAGTCGCGCCCAGAAATTGTCCATTCGCACGACCTCACGGGCGATAGCGACATGTGTTTGAAACCAAATGCTCAGCAGTCCTAGAAATAATGCTGCTGCAAAAAATGGAACGGTTTGCCCAATATCAATCCGTTTGATTCGATTACGTCGCCACCAGACGATGCCCAATAGCACAAACGGCATTGGCGCTGCTTCAATTTTGCTCAACAAAGCTAATAGAAATGCCGCCAAAGAGAACCAATACCACCGTTGTTTATGGTCCTCGTCGAACTGCAAGTACCCGAGTAATGCCAGCAGAAAGAAAAATAGCGAAAGCGTGTTTTTTAGCTCCGCGATCCAGGCGACGGTCGCCACGTTGACTGGATGGAGCGCGAAAAGAACTGCCGCAATTTTTGCCGCCGCGGGATAACGCGGTATCAGCCGTAGCAAAATGCGCCACAATAAAATCGCATTGAGCACATGCAAAAACACGTTGACGATACGATACCCGCTGGGATCCATTTTCCAGAGCCGCCACTCCAACCAGAAGGTGTCCGACATGATCGGAAAGTAGTCCGGGGTTTTAGTCGTGATCCAGAGTTTATACCAGCCTTGAGGATCTTTAACGAGTGGGTTGCCCACGCAGAGGATATCATCATCCAGGATAAAACCGGGCTTTTCGACAAGGGATGTGGATGCTGATGCCGGCATCCAGGCCGGCAAATAGACCGCCAGCGTACCGATAAAAAGAACCAAGGCGAAAGCCCAGCCGCTATGCCAAAGTGGTGTTCGGGCTGCAGGCTTTACTGAATTATTTTTCTTCAATGCGATTGTTGCGAAATCAACAATATGATTCTCGTATGTAGTTACATGTGGATCAGCCCGCGCTGAATGGCAACGGTGACAGCCTCTGTTCGGTCCGCCACGTGAAGTTTGTAAAGGATGTTTTTCAAATAGCCTTTCGTGGTATGTTCGGTGATGTTCAGCACATCGGCGATTTGTTTGTTTGCCAGCCCCCTGGCCAACTCGTGTAAAACTACCAGTTCGCGTGGTGTCAACGGCTCAAATGCCTTGCGCGAGGCCAGCCGTTGTCCTACCTCGTTGGGGATCCATCTTTCCCCCGCTGCGACGGCGCGAATGGCCGGGATGAGTTGTTCGCCTGTTGAATTTTTCAAAATGTAACCTTGTACACCAGCAGACAACGCACGAAAAATGTCTTCATCGCCATCAAAGGCGGTGAGCATCAAGATGTGTGCGCTGTTCCAGCGATTTTGGATTTCTTTTGCCGTGTCCACGCCGTTTTTCTGCGGCATCCGTGAATCCAGCAAAAGCAGGCTGGGTTTATGCTTTTCGAATAATGCAATGGCCTGATTACCGTTGGCGGCCTCCGCCACTACCTCCATATCCGGCTCATTGTTGATGATGGCGGCTATACCCATACGAACGACATAATGGTCGTCGGCAATCAAGATGCGGATGGTGAATTCTTTTTTCATACGCCATTGGAAGCGACAAGGGGAATCTCTACAGAGATGGAAGTGCCAACACCCAGTGAACTGATGATTTTAACGTGGCCGCCTAACCGCTCGGTCCTTTCATAAATGCCCAGAAGCCCGAAATGCCCGTCTTTCGGTCCTGCGGCGTTCTTCGGGATAAAACCTTTTCCATTGTCCGTGACGTGCAAAACCACTTTTTGTGGGCTGAACAGCAACTCTATTTTGGCCTGGCTCGCGCCGGAATGCTTGATGGCATTGGTGATGGCTTCCTGGCTGATGCGCAGTAGGTTTTCTTCGACGACTTCCGACATTGGCTGAACATCACCAGAAGTTTCCACGGTAACCTGCATTCCCGCGCCATTGGCAATCTGTTGGCTGTTAATGGAGATAGCCTTTGGCAGATTGAACTGCTCAGTGGCGCGACTGCGCAAGCCCCAAACAGAATGGCGGATTTCGCTCTGGCTTTGCCTCGTCAAACTTCGCGCTACTTTCAGATGCCGTGACGCTGTGTCAGGATTTTGTCCGAATTGGTTTGCCACGAGATCCAGCTGGAGGGCAATGCCGGTCATTGTTTGCTCCAGTGTATCGTGCAATTCCTGCGCTAATCGTGTGCGCTCGGTCAATACAGCGCGAAATTGCACCTCGGATTCTTTGCGTGCGGTCATTTCAACTTTCAATTGAGCTGTCCGCTCTTCAACACGTTCTTCAAGTTTTTCGTAGGCGATTTGTAGTTCTGCCTGAGCTGCTTCTTTTTCGTTTACGAGTGATTTCAAAATGAAATTCCCCTTTACAATCATAAGTGTCCAGCAGACGGCCACAAGAAGCACAGTAAAAAGTACGATCAGACCGATCAGTAAGCGTTGCGGTGTCAACCAGCTCGGCTTTTGAATCACGCGGACATCATAAGAACCCGGCAGCAACAAGTTTACAGAATTGATTTTCCCGTCGTCGCCGTATTGTAACATGCAAATGCCGCTCACTTCGACTAAACTGCCAATAGGGATTGCCGCCAAATAATCGTTTTCACCCACCGTTTCTTTTTCCGCAGTGAAAAAGAAATTGGTGGTTTGCAGCGCCAGGGTGGTTTGAATATTCGTCGCGTTGATTTGAATCCCATTTTCCTTTACCATCCGGTCAATCAAGCGCCCCCGCAAGGTGATAAAATTTGCGTGATGCAATCCTCTTTGCAGATCAGCGACGGTAACCGATAAGGGTTGTAATTTGACCGGCACTTCGCCGGTTATGCGGAAAACAGCGTCTTCGAGGATGGGGAGCTGATTTTCAATGGCAGGGAACCCTACCGCTTCCACTATATCACCTGGCGAGACGGACAAGTCCAATTTGCTCTTGATCTGCAAGCCGCCGGTTCCGTCTTCAAGAAACAAGTCCTGGCCTTTGCGCTGATAAGTCACGGTCCCTTTGATATGGACTTGATTGCCCGGCGAAAGCCCTTCGCGATATTGTGCGATGCCGTTCAATGGTGTCAGCGGCTGATTGAATAGATTTGTTGGGGCGGCCTCCTCAATGATGAAATCGGAAAGCTGCGGCACATACAACGTCACCGTCAGAAAATGCCGGAGCGGAGCATTAAACGAGGTGGCAGCAGTGCCTTTCAAAATAACCCGGGCGCCGATAAAGGATTGCGGGTTGGTTCCCGGTTGGATCGGAACATAAACCCGCATGCGATAACCGCCGGATACTAATTCGATTTCGAGCACGTCTCCACTCATCCGTGCGGTACGGACAATGCCTGCAATTTTAATTCGCTGGCTGTCCTCGATCCCGGACATCAATTGTTCGATTGTTACCGGCTTGGCCAATGGCAGAGGCGCGGTTCCGATTTTCTTCCACGTTGGTTTGGCAATGATCGGTGCATATCCGCCAGGGAAGCTCACTCCAGAAACTTGAACGATGTCACCGGGAACCGGATGCCTGCCGTTGATATTTTCCACAAAAACACCGCCGCTGGAGTCCTGCACAAAAAATCTTCCATTCCAATTCGTTTCATAAGCGGTAACAACGCCTGTTACTGATATGGGAATACCCGAAGAAGCATCTTTTGCCGAAAGCGCCAGGACATCCATGGCATTGGTTAAGGTAATGCGAGGTTGGGCGTCTGTTAAAACCGTGAAAAAAAGAAACAAACCACCGATGCATGAAACAAAAAGTTTCATACGCGGTCGCTTTGAGGCGAGGGTCATCTTTTAAGCTTGTTCAGAATATATTCGTTTCTGCAACTCAAATCTACCCCTCCAAAGAGGGGTAGTCGCGTTTCGTAATTCGTGTAGAGTTTAACTACAGCATGCAATTGAACCCGCAAGCACCGCGTCGTCGAGAGATTTGGTTGCCAGTAACAGTTTAACGTCTGAATTACATTAATAATTGTTTCCCTCAAGCCTCAATCAGCCTATGAAAACAACCTATCGCCCAAATCAAAACAAAGTCGCAAATCCATATAAAAAGTCTTACACATCAATGTTGAAGGCGCTGATTGTGGCGGCGGTGATGGGCTTTGCGCAGCTTGTACAAGCCAGCCCAACAAACTACACGTGGAGCGCCAGCAGTCTTGCTAATTGGAGCAGTCAGGGTAGTTGGACGCCGACGTCGGGGGTGGGTGGCCCGACGAGTATCGATTCGGTCACTTTCAACAACACTGGTGCCCAAACAAGTTCGGGCCCGGTTGATAATAATGTAGATGCGAGTTTTGCGATTCAGAATTTTACCAATGTTTCTTTTGCAACCGCCAGCCCTTATAATTATCAAGTTACTCAGATTCCGACTGGCAATACGCTGACGATCAGTAATCAAATGCTTGTTGGAGGACTAAATGAAAGCATAAACACGGCCGCAACTTTTCAGTACATGGTTGGCGGCGGCACGCTTAATATCGTTGGGGCGAATCTGGTTGTGCAGGATTATGGCTCTTCCAGCGCTGGCCCTTGTGCATTTTTAAATCTCTCCGGTTTGACCAATTTCGTCTATAATAATACCAATGGCACAATCAATGCGGCAGGATTGCGTCCCGGCAACTACGCTAGTGGCAGTTCAGGCACCCGGCAGGCTGGCAGCATTATTCTGGCGAATGGCAGCAACTACATCAGTGTTGGAACCATTAATCTCGGTTCGGCCCAGACGGATCAGGCGGGTCCAACCCCGCCGGGTTCTAACCCGGCTGGTGCCGCCAACACGCTAACGCTGGGTTCAGGGACTAATATTATAAACGTTGGCAACTTAAATATTGCTGCACAGAAGACTGCTTATAATGTGGTGGCCTCCGGTGGTGGCCTCAGGATGCGTGGTATTACTGGTGCCAATTCGGATGCTTCTGACAACATCACGATTGGAAATCGAAATGTTGGCGACAGCTCTGGTTCAGCCTTTGGCCAATTGTTGCTCAACGGTTGCGCTTTGGACATCAAGGCGAATACTTTAATTGTTGGAGAAAATACTGGTCTTGCGACAAGTACATCCAGCTATAGTGGTGGCGGTGTTTTACAGTTCGACACCGGTACTGTGTCAGCCAACAGTATGTTGATGGCCTACAACATTTCGGCCAACAATGGCACCAAGATCGCCTCGGTTACTGGCACTCTTCAAGTGGGTGCCAACGGCACGCTATTGATTGGGGCCGGCCAGCTTTTTGCTTTGGCGACTTCAACCAGCTCGGGGCCATCCACGGGCACCTTGATTGTTTCAAATGGTTTGGTCAATTGCCAGGGGCCTATCGTCATGGGTGTCGGTACCAACAGTATCCCCCCATCCAGCTCCGGCCTTGCTACCGGCGTTATTCAATTAATCAGTGGTGCTACGTTAAACATGGGGCCAGGCAGCTATATTGGTTCGGTAAGCAATCCCGTTACGACGCTGATTTTGGATACTAATAGCACTTTGTCGCTGAGCATTCCTTCTGTAAGCTATACCAATATCTGCGTTAGCAATTTGTTCTGGCCCTCGCCGGACACCAATTTGACGATTGCTGTCGCTGCCTTGCCTGCGGGTGTTGTTCCTGGAACGGTTTTCCCCTTCTTGAGTTTTTCTGGGACGATGACCAACGCCCTCGTCAGTCCCAATATTGTCCTGCCTCCAGGTGGGGCTGGATACCTGACGAACACGCCGGGAGAAACCAATACATACTATTTGGACATCACCAGCGGAACGTGGGGCGGCATCAATTATTTGTCGAATGCCGACTTTACGTTGAGTCCGCTCGGGACCAATTGGACGGCGACAGGCGGCGCATCGATTGTCACTACCAATTCTACCTATCCGAATACCGGCACATGCAGTAGTGATACTCGAAATATTAAAGGGTTTGCTGGCCCAAATGTGGCCGTGCTGACCAACAGCTCAACTTCAGGCGGCAGTTATAATGCCTGGAGCCAAAGTGCGCTGGTATCCCCTGGGTCAACATTCACGACTGGTGGCTTCGCCTACGTGGCGCATGAAGATATGATGTCGGGCCAGGATAGTTTTTATTGGGAATTGGATTTTCTCAATACCAATGGAACGCTCATTGCGGCATACGAATCAACAATCGTCAGCAATCTGACTTGTGGTGAGGTTTCTCCGTTCGCTCTGGATACGTGGAACCTTTTGGCTACAACCAATGAAATGCAGGTGACGGGAGGTGTTAATACAGGCGTGATTATTACCAACACCATTTACACGAATGGAATTACGGTTCCCCCGACGACCTACACGGCCACGCTCAAAGCTGTCCTGATTCAGGGTAGTGCAACAGATACCGGGGCTGTATATGTTTCGGGTGCCAACTTGGGCTGGTTGACTCCTCCGGTGCCCCCCACTCTCTCGACGGTAACGCCAAATTTGATCACGCTTTGTACCAATACAGCTTTGAGCTGCACCGCGACTTCAACTGTTGCCACCATCAGCAGCGTCCAGGTTATTGCTACGACCACGACGTTGGGCGGGACTGTGACCAATGTTACCACTTATACGCAGGGTTCCCCCGGTCTGACTGTTGCAGGCCTTGGGACCTCATCTGCTAATGTCAGCCTGGCGCTGACCTCAAACACAATTTATGAATCTGTCGTTGTCGAAGCTACCGACATCAATGGGCAGACGGTATCTTCGTCGCCCGTGAACTTCGATACGCTGGCGCCCAATTTGGTGATTGAAGCCGCAGATTTCAACTATTCGAGTGGCAATTTTATGGATACGCCTCCGAATGGCGGACTGGCGCTTTATCAAGGCCAGGTGGGCGCTCAGGGAATTGATGAGTTGAAAAACGTCCGTACTAATACGCAAAGTTATTATCGTCCTGCGGACGCAACTGTCATCGATGCTGCCAACCCGATTGCTCCATCCGGGACAGAACAAAAGTTTGTCACGGCTGCGGCCAATGGTGATACGACGGACATCGAAGTGGCAATTGAATTTGACTCGGTTGGGGATTGGCAGAATTATTCCAGAACGGTCGCCAATAGTGGAGAATCGATTCAGCCTGGAAACTATAATGTCTATTCCTATTTGGCCGTATCAGGCTCGGGTAATCAGATAGGATTCTACGAAGTTACGAACAGCACCAGCACGACGGGTCAATTGACGAACTTTATCGGTAATTTCGGCGGTCCCACGTTCGCTGATAATTCCTTTAACAATTTCGTCTATGCGCCCCTTGTGGATGCGTATGGCAATCGGGTGGAATTGAGTATTACGAATACCGGTGTGCAAACATTCAGGACTCAGATTATAAACAGCGACACTCCGAATGTGGGCTTCTATATGTTTGTTCCCGCTTTGCCTGTTTTGACGCCTGAGTTCTTTTATGTATACCCAACCGCGACATTAGAGCCGACGAATGCATTTACATTTGTGGTTGGAAGCGCGCAGGGTGCTTCTTCAATCTCGACTAATTCGATTGGCCTGGTGATAAACGGCGTTCCGGTGACATCAGGGGTGAGCTATACTCAGAATGCAAACGGAGATTGGGTGGGCACTTATGCGATCCAATCAAATCAAGTCTATACCATCAGCATAGATGTTACCAACATGTCGGGATATACAAACGGATACACGGCTAGTTTTAACACTTTTGATATTGTTAATGACTTCCACTGGATGGCTTCTGACTATGACTTCAGCACGAACAATGGCACCAGCACTGGCGGCAGTGCTGGCAATGGCTGGACGGGTGGTTTGTTTATTCAAAACCCCGTGCCGACCGGCGACACAAATGCGCCAGGTGGTCAGCTCTGGCAATATGCAACAAACAGTTACTTTGGCTGGCCGACTGGTTTTTACCCGAGCTCAGATCCAGCCAATCAGGGTGCTGCGGCCCAGGAAAGCATTGACATCTATTGGGAAACCAATGTGACGCAGGATCCCACCAATTCGGGTGAATTGGTAATATCCAATTCTATTTACCGCGAGGGGGCGGGACTCGCTATCCAAAACCTCGCCAATCCTATTGACGGAGGGGGCGATGGCGTGGGCACGCAAATCGCTTCTGATTCGTTCCTGCTTCCGGAATTCCTTTATGCAAGGACAAACAACGCCAGTGGCAGCCCTGATACGAACATCTGTGAGTTTAACGTCGGATATCTCTATACCAACGATTGGTTGAATTATACGCGAATATACCCGACGGGCACCTTTAACGTCTGGGGAAGGCTTGCAGCTGGGGGTGGCGCATTCAGTGGATGCACTCTTAGCATGGTTACGAACGGAGTGGGTACTTCAAATCAAATGACTGAGGTCCTGGGCACATTCTCCGACCCAACACCTGCGGGCTGGCAATCCTATCACTGGATTGAGCTATCGGATACTAATGGCAATCCGGTCACTGTTCAATTGAGCGGCCAGGCCACGTTGAGGCTGACTGCGCCTACTAATTCGACTCCAAGTGGCAATGGCCTTAACCCGCTATTCTTTATGTTGGCACCGGCAAATTTGCCAGCTTCAGTAGTTAATTTTGATATTTCTGCCTCGGTTGTTAGCGGAAATATTAAAATATCCATCCCCACTCAAACGGGCCATAATTATACGATTTGGTATTCTAGCAGTCTTACATCTCCAAGTTGGACTCAGGTCGGATCATCCATAACGGGCGATGGTACCATTCATGTCGCAACTGAATCACTTAGTGGCACTACGGGCTTTTACCGGGTTTTGGCCCAATAGTATAAAAATGAGCCTCTTTCGATATGATTCAAACTAAAAGTCAGCGATTGGGTGGTGGACGCAAGGTGTCCGGAATTGGGGCAACCCCCAATCCCGCCTTGCCGGGGTTCACCTTGATTGAATTATTGGTTGTTATTGCCATCATTGCTATCCTTGCTGCGATGTTGTTGCCTGCTCTTAGCAGCGCAAAGAAAAGGGCGCAGGAGATTCAGGCGTTGAGTAACTTGCGGCAAATTGGCATCGCCTTTAAGGCTTATTCTGCGGATAACCTGGACATGATTGTTCCCAACGGCGATGAACAACATCAACCATCCAGTCTGACTGATCTCACCTACCCGCAATGGTGTCCTGGACGGCAAGATCTTATAAGTTATTTGAGTCCGGCCGGTACCTCTCCCGGAAGCAATATTGGTTATCAATGGATTGAAAAAGGTTTGATTTATCCATATTTGAAAAACGTTGGGATCTATTTGGACCCTTCCGACAATTTCGGCACTACTGCATCAGGATCTTTGGGAAAAGTAAGCACTTACCCACATGTACGCAGTATGTCGATGAACGAGTGGTTGAATCCAATTGCGATTTGGAACAACACGTCAACAGTGGTTGTCTATCGCAGGGAATCATCGATCACTCGCCCGGTGGATACCTGGGCATTTATCGATGAGAATCCTTACAGCATAAATGACGGTTGCTTTATAGAACTGCCCGGGAACGCAAATTGGATTGATTGCCCGGCATCATATCATAACAATGCCGGCGGATTGATTTATGTTGATGGGCATGCGGAAGAACGTGTCTGGCGTGATCCGGCCGTGCTCACAGGTTATTCTCCGCCGACGATTACTATAGGTAATCCAAGCTTTACTCAAGTTCCGCCAGTGCAGAATCCGGCAACGGATCTAAATTGGTTGCAAGGCGACAGCACTACATTCATTAATTAAATAAATGTGCTTAAATGTTGTGGCAGGGCACACGTGTCAGTGTTCGATCCAGTCTTTATCCCATGAACCGAATCAAACATGGATTATTGTTTGTTTTTGCAGCCCTTTGGTTTGTTTTAACGCCCGCCGCGCAAGGGGATCCAAATACCGGCTTGCCATTGTATCTTGATCCCACCCAGTCGGTTGAAAACCGCGTCGAGGATTTGCTCTCCAGGATGACCCTGCGGGAAAAAATAGATTATATTGGGGGTACCAATTCGTTTTACATTCGCGAAATTCAGCGCCTGGACATCCCTCCGATTAAAATGTCCGATGGTCCTATGGGTGCGCGTAATAATGGCCCGACGACTTGCTACCCGGCGGGAATCGCTCTGGCGGCGACCTGGGACACGGACATGGCGCGCAAAATCGGCGAGGCGCTCGGGCGCGATTGCCGCGCTCGGGGTGTGAATATACTGCTTGCCCCGGCAGTCAATATTTATCGTTCGCCGCTTTGCGGCCGCAATTTTGAATATATGGGGGAAGACCCGTTTTTGACTGCGGGTCTCGTTGTGCCACTGATTGAGGGTATTCAGTCTCAACAAGTGCTTGCGACGGTGAAACATTTTGCCTGCAACAATGAAGAATGGGATCGCCACAATATCAGTTCTGAAGTCGATGAGCGGACGTTGAATGAAATTTATCTGCCGGCTTTTAAAGCCGCGGTACAGGAGGCAAAAGTCGGGTGCGTGATGACTGCGTATAACCTTCTCAATGGCGTGCACTGTTCCCAAAATGATTGGTTGATCAATCAGACGCTCAAAAGCGAATGGGGTTTTGAAGGGTTTGTCATGTCAGACTGGACCTCGACTTATGACGCCGTCGGTTGTGCCAACGGTGGGCTTGATCTCGAAATGCCGTCTGCAAAATTCATGAACGAGACAAATCTTTTGCCGGCGATTCAAGCGGGCCAGGCCACAGAATCGGTAATCGATGACAAAGTGCGCCGGATTTTGCGCACGATTATCGCTGCGGGTTTTCTCGATCGACCCCAATTGCGCGCGGACATTCCTCTGGATGATCCCACAAATGACGCCGTGGCATTGGCTGGCGCGCGTGAATCCATTGTCCTGCTGAAAAATCAGAGACATATCTTGCCGCTGGATTCTTCCAAAATCAAAACTATCGCGGTGCTTGGTCCCAATTCTGACCTGGCAGTTTATTGTGGTGGTGGTAGCGCGTTCACAAGGGTATTTCACGCCGTCACCATTTCAGAAGGGATTCAACAAATTGCCGGCGATTCCATAAAAATTTTGAACAGCAACCAACCGCAGGATGCTCCGCGGTTGGCTTCTCAAGCCGATGTAGCGGTGGTTTGTGTCGGTTTCAATCAGCGGCCGGTGAATGGCCGCCGTACCCCGCAAGGAACTTATGAAGGAGAGGGCCATGACCGCTCATTTGATTTGCCTGATGGACAGGCAGACTTGATCCGTGCGGTTGCCGCAGCAAATCCACACACTATCGTGGTCATTAATTCTGGCGGCGGTGTTGCTTGGGATGGATGGCTCGACAAAGTTCCTTCCGTTTTGCAGGCATGGTATTCCGGGCAGGAGAGTGGTCGCGCCGTGGCGGAAATTTTATTCGGGCAAGTCAACCCATCCGGCAAATTACCGGCGACTTTTGAGAGGCGGGCTCAAGATAATCCGACCTACCCGTATTATCATATCAATGATGGCCATAAAACACCATACGGGGAAGGCATTTTTGTCGGTTATCGTGGCTACGATCAAAATAAAACCAAACCTCAATTTTGTTTCGGATTCGGATTGAGTTACACCGCTTTCAAATACTCCAAAATAGATGTCGAACCAAAACAGATTCCGGCAAATGGGACTGTAACCGTCAGCGTTAAAGTCAAAAATACTGGCCGGTGCTTAGGCGACGAGATCGTCCAGCTCTATATTCACCCCAGAAGCAGCAGCGTACCGTGGCCGCCCAAAGAATTGCGCGGCTTTCAGCGTGTCAGTCTAAATCCTGGCGACAAGAAAACTGTGACCTTCACGTTGCCCGCCTCGCAACTTGCTTATTACGATGTTAAATCGCATGGGTTCATCGTGGAGCCGGGCGTTTTCGATTTAATGGTTGGCAGTTCCTCGCGGGATATCCGGGGCAAAAGTTCGGTTGAAGTCACGAAATTTTAATTATGAACTGGAAAAAATTAGCATGCGGAATGTTTTTCCTTGTCTCTTTGCTTGGCTGCGATGCCGGGCTGGAAGCGCAAACCCCGCTGACAATTTCCGTCGGCACGAATAATCTTGGCCCATCCATTTCCTCCGGTTTTTCCGGATTGAGCTTTGAAATCAGCCAGGTCTTTCCCGGTAACGACGGGGTCCATTATTTTCGCCCCGAGAACCATGCGTTGGTCACCCTCTTCCAAACACTTGGGATCAAGAGCTTGCGCATTGGCGGAAATACTTCTGACCGTGACGCCGGCCCAAACCCCTCCAGGGCTGATCTCGACAGTTTGTTTGCTTTTGCAAAAGCAGCCGATGTGAAAGTCATCTATTGTTTGCGCCTGCGCACCGGCAGTGCCGATCAGGCCGCAAAAACCGTCAAATATATCATGAAACATTATGCCGATCAGTTGGATTGCTTTTCCATTGGTCAGGAACCGAACGTGTATCCCAAGACAACAAATTCAATAGGCGTCATTTCTCCCCGCCCGGATTATGCAGACTTCAAACAAAAATGGCAAAGCTTCGAAAAAGTGATCATAGCTGAAGTCCCTGATGTGAGGTTCTGTGGGCCAAGCGTCGATGACAATCCGCATTGGCCGCAACAATTCATTGCTGATTTTGGGCAAAGCAATCACGTCGTCCTGATCACCACCCACCTTTATGCCGGACGATCGGCGTACGACGTTCCCAGCCCGGAGATTGGAAGAGACCGGATGTTGTCCGACGAATTCGTGGATGCATATCAAAAACTTTACGATGGTTTTGTGCCCCTTGCACAAGCGGAGGACTTGCCCTATCGGCTGGAGGAGGCGAACAATTTCTATAATGGCGGAGCGACCAACGTAAGCGACACTTTTGCCGCTTCGCTGTGGGGGTTGGATTTTATGTACTGGTGGGCGGCCCACGGGGCGAGCGGCGTCAACTTCCACACTGGTGACAAAGTTTCGTCGAACACCGGATTGCGCCCCTCCCGATACACCGCTTATGTCACCAGCACGAATGGGTTTCAGGTTCGCCCCCTCGGCTATGGGATTGAGGCGTTTAATGTTGGCGGACATGGAACAATGCTGTCTGCCTCCGTTTCCAATCCACAGAACCTCAACGTCGATGTCTATTCCGTCCTCGGCAATGATCAAAATGTATATGTGACCATTATCAACAAAGAACATGGCAGTGCAGGCAGGGAGACTAACGTATCAATAACTGCCGGTGAGGGATTTAATACTGCCCGGATCATGTCCTTGATCGCTCCGAATGGCGATATCGCCTCCAAAACCGATATCACCTTGGGCAACTCGGCAATCGACAACGATGGCGATTGGAAGGGGAGTTGGACTGATTTGCCAAGTGTCGGCGCTGAAGTTTTCAGCTTAAAGGTTGCCCCGTCCAGTGCGACAATTATTGATTTGATAAGGAGATGATGTCGGATACGCTGCGGAGTCTATCAGCAGTCGGAGCTTCCACCGCAAGTTTCAATAGGTCATTCATCTCCTATCTCCTGTTGTAGAATTTTGCGATCTGATAGGTTCATGATTGTTGGGTTAAGGATTGAGCGCCGGATAGTCGGTGTATCCTTTTGGCCCTGATGCATAAACCGTCGGCCAACTTACTTTGTTGAGGGGAGCGCCAGCCAGAAAACGCGCCGGCAAATCAGGGTTGGCAATGTAAAGCCGACCAAACGCAATGGAATCAGCTAATCCCGCCTTTATTAGGCGATTTCCACGTTCTTGAGTCATCTCGACATTCGCGATGAGGTGTCCGTGAAATAATGACCATGAGGCACCGCGCTCAGCGCGGCCATACCGGCGAGCCATTTTGGTATTCAAACCCGTTTCATCAATAAATACCAAACGGCGGACATCCCAAGAAAGTTGCTCTCGCCGCCAGAGGATCCGTGCCCGCTTAACGTCGGGCCGGTCCTGCTCGGCGGCGCGCGGCGTTTTTTTATAGCTCAATCCCAAAAGACGCAGCCGATGCCACAGGGCGGTGATCCCAATCCGAACCCCTAACTGCTCAGCGCACCGCTCTTGCAGTTGGACCAGCGACAAGTCCGGCTGGCTTTCAATCCAGCGATGGAGAGTGCGGTCATGCCCGGCCAAATGGGAACGCCAGAAACCTCGATTTGTTGAGGAAAACTGGTGCGGATAGCAGGACTTGAACCTGCACGCCTTGCGGCACTACCACCTCAAAGTAGCGTGTCTGCCAATTCCACCATATCCGCACGCGTCGCATAATGAATCATGCCATGAACTTGCAAGCAAGCTGGAAATGCGGTGACGTCCGAATTGGGGTGAATGCCCGGCGCAGTTCCTTCTCCCGCGGGCGCGGGAGAAGGTGTCCGCAGGACGGATGAGGGGTTATGGGGAAAAACTAAATAGAGCGCCGGGAAAATTAGCCCACTACCGGAAATGCCAAAGGAGGAAAAAAACCGTATCAACGACAGTTATTCGCCAAACAACCACAATATGCTGCGGTGCAGGCTGGGCTGGGAAGTGTTGATCCTTCCGCCGGGTTGATGGCCCAGGTCAAACTGCATGAGAAAACCCACACTGTTGGCGCCGCGGTGCCCATCCCGGATAGCGTTTATTCCATAGCCATAGCTCAGCAACGCTTTGAAACGGTTGCCAGGCGAGTGGTACAAGATGCCTCCGCCCACGCCCGAGAGCCAGGCGCCGGGTTGCTGTTCACCGGTCAGATAACTCACGGCGGCAACGGCGGCGTTTACGTCAAGGTCCCAATGCATTCGTTTGTCCAACGGCACCAGATAATTGCCGTTGAGCAACATAAACTGGCGCGCGCTGATCTCCTGATAATAATAACCCGGCAACGACAACGGATATTCCGCTGCCAGCGGCAGAAACCCTCCCAACCGATATGCGCTGAAACGGTCCGCATCCACGCTCGAACCAGCGGTCAGCCGCAGGTAAAAATTTTGCTGGCTGTTGGTCATCGTGTAGGACAAAGCGGCCTCCGCCCAAAATAAATGAGATTGGTCCCTCAGTAGCCGGTCGCCGGAATATCCGTAGGCGCCGGCGTCCGTGCGATAATGTCCCTCATACCATACGGACAATTCCATCGCCAGGGCCGGAAACAATACCGGCTCGACTCCGCCCCAGCGGAAACCCGTCCGCAAACTGAAATCGCCGTGATCATTCGGCAGTTGGAAAGTGGGCGCGGTGTCGTCATTGCGGTCATAAACTGAATAATGCGCCGTGCTTTCCACCACCAGGTTCAACGGGATGAGATCCCCGGGATTGAACAAGTGATAAAGGTCGAACGAAACTTCACCGCCATTGCCGTCAAAGGATTCGGATGGATAATAAGTGCCGCCGTGGATCTCATCGTAGCTGTCAGCAAAACCGCCCCCGGCCATCCCGATGGCAAAATCGGTATTGGGCCCCAGGCCGCCGACAAATCCAAGATTGGAATCCACATAGGTCGGGGCGACCGTCAGGCGGAGAGTCAGGTTCGTCCGCAAAAAGTCCGGCTGGTTGTGGTAATAATAGGCGTATCCGGAAAATGGCGCGTGGCCTTCGAATGCCTGGTTGTACCCGAATTGGATAAGATTGCGTGAAACAGGGTCAATTTGCGCCGACGCAAAGAGCGGCAGGAACACCGACAGAAAATAGATCCAAAACCCCAATCGTTTCACCCGCTTTAAGTAGCGCAGACCGGCCGTTTCAGCAAGTGTTAACAGTCCTCGCTGGACATGGCCGATGATTTCCGGCTTACTTTCGCGCCGATGCCGTCGCTGAATCCTGATACTTTAAAGAAAGCCAAATCACTCGGTTTTTCCGACCGTCAGATCGCCCATTTGACCGGTAAAACCGAGGATGAAATCCGGGCTTTGCGGAAAAAACTCAAGATGGTTCCCAGTTACCGCCTCGTGGACACCTGCGCCGCGGAGTTTGAAGCCTACACGCCTTATTATTATTCCACGTATGATTGCGGGGATGACGAAGTCAAAAATAATACCGCCAAAAAAGTCATGATCCTCGGCGGCGGCCCAAACCGCATCGGGCAGGGAATCGAATTTGATTACTGTTGCGTCCATGCCGCGTTTGCGCTCAAGGAAGACGGTTTCGAGACCATCATGGTCAACTCGAACCCCGAAACTGTTTCGACCGATTACGATACCAGCGATAAATTATTTTTTGAGCCGTTGACTCTCGAGGACGTGCTGCACATCTACGAGCGCGAGAAATGCTGGGGCGCCATCGCGCAATTCGGGGGGCAAACCCCGCTGAACCTCGCCCTGGGCCTGCAAAAAAATGGAGTCAATATCATCGGCACCTCGCCGCAAAGCATCGAGATCGCCGAGGATCGGAAATTATTCGCGGCGATGCTCGACAAATTGAAGATTCCTCAGCCTCCGAATGGCCTCGCCACAAAAGAATCCGAGGCATTGGTCATCGCCAAACGATTGACCTATCCCGTCCTCGTCCGCCCCAGCTTCGTGCTCGGTGGCCGCGCGATGCAGATCGTTTATTCCGACGCCGAACTTTCGCATTACATGAAATTCGCGGTCGAAGCCTCGCCCGAACGGCCCGTGCTCGTGGATAAATTCCTCGAAGACGCCACCGAGGTGGACGTGGATTGCATCACCGACGTGGGCCAGCATAAGAACCCCAAAGATGGCACCATCGTCATCGGTGGAATGCTTGAACACATTGAATTTGCCGGTGTGCATTCCGGCGACGCCGCCATGGTCCTGCCGCCGCATACGCTTTCCAAAAAAGTCATCGCCACCATCCGCGAATACACCCATGCCATGGCGCGCGAACTGAAAGTCATCGGCCTGATGAACGTGCAATACGCCATCAAGGGCGACAAAGTGTATGTCCTGGAAGTCAATCCGCGCGCGTCACGGACGGTTCCGTTTGTGTCGAAGGCGATCGGGGTTCCGCTCGCCAAGCTCGCCGCCAAAGTGATGGCCGGCAAGACGTTGAAACAATTAAAGTTTACCAAAGAAATCTGGCCGAAATATTGGGCGGTGAAGGAATCCGTGTTTCCGTTCAACCGCTTTCACGGGCAGGATATTTTGCTTTCGCCCGAAATGCGCTCGACGGGCGAGGTCATGGGCCTGGACGCCGACCTGGGGACGGCCTATGCCAAATCCCAGATGGCGGCCAATTCCTCGCTGCCCCTTGCCGGAAAGATTTTTATCAGCGTGAGCGATGCGCATAAAAAACAGGCCGCCGCCGTGGCGAAACAATTTGTCGATTTGGGATTCGAACTGGTCGCGACCGCCGGTACGGCGGCCGTGCTGGAAAAAGCCGGCCTAAAAGTGCAGCGGACGTTGAAATTGCTCGAAGGCCGCCCCAACGTGATCGACCTGCTCAAGAACAAGGAGATCCAGCTCGTCATCAATACTCCCAGCGGCGCCGCGCCGCGCAGCGATGAGATCAAGATCCGCACCACCGCGGTTTATACCGGCACCCCCATCATGACGACGCTCAGCAGCGCCAAAGCCGCCGCGTTGGGCATCGCCGCCCTCAAAAAATCCGGTTACTCCGTAAAAACGGTCCAGGAATTTCATTAAGCAGGTTTGACGCGAATTGGCACGAATTAGCACGAATTGACGCAGATGAGACAGGATTTGGGGAGCGCAGCCGCCTCGAAGGAAGAGCGTAATGTTGCGGGGAAACAAATTTTAAAAGCGCCAGAGGACTGGCGCACTCCAAGACGACAAGCGTTTTCGCGAGCCTTGATTATTATCCATCGGAATTCATCTGTGAGCACCGTTGCTACGGAGCTGCGCCCATGGTGATCCAAATGTTTGACGCGAGGCGTGTCAAACGGCAACCGAGGCGGTTGCGCTCCCAAACCCCGGAATGATTGAGTCTGGTTGGGATTCTTAGACCGGCATCATAGGCGAGGATTTTTGGCGGGTGAAAGCGGTGTCGCAGCCACCACATTTCAAGACGCAAGCGTTTGTGATGGCCAAACCAAATTTTGCGCCAGCTTTTGGAGTGCGGCGGCAAGCACAGCGCGACGCCGCTTTGGGTCATAATACCCGATACTCATGCGTCCAGGGATCAATCCGGCACACCGGCGCGTAATCACAATACTCGCACGGTATTTGTTTTCCCTTCCGGTACGGATCCACATCCGCTCTGCCGGCATAAATCGCGTCGCCGAACTCGCGCAACTGGATTTCAACCCGGTCGAGCAATTTTTCAAATTCCGCATGCGGCAGCGCTTCGACTGAGTTCGCATAAAGTTCACCCGCTTTCGTTAAACGATAATTGAATTGGTCGTGCGCGCGCTTGTTGTCCAATTGTTCCAGCGCGGCGGCATCGAACCGGCCCGTATGACGATAGGCGATGCGTTGTGATTTATCTCCAGCGCCCAAAATCTCATCGCGCGAATCGCCATTCTCAAATTGGCCGCGAAGATTGACATAAAAGACGCCGGTCGGCACCAGCTTGTCGGCGCCAAAGATTTCCTGTGGATTTTTCCAATGCCGCAACACGTTCAGATACGCGAGCAATTGCAACTGGATGCCGTGCTCCACCAGGAGCGGCTCCAGTTTTTTCTGGCTGGATTTGTAGTCCAACACAATCGCCAACTTGTTGCCAGCGGCATCGCGGCACAGGTCCACGCGGTCGATCCGGCCGCGCAAGGCAAGTTTTCGCCCGTGGTCGAGATTGATTTCCCAGGCGGTTTGTGGCGTTTCTTTTGTCCCAAAATCCAGTTCCGCCGCAAACGGGTCAAATTCGTTTTGTTCCCGCAGCCATGAAACCGTGACGGCGGCAAAATCCTGCAATGATTCCGTCATGGCGCGGGCGGCAAAACGGGATTGCGCGGTTTCGTTCAATAGCCCGCTGCGGTAATCCTCGATCGCTTCCGCCGCGATATGGCCGATCCGGTCGCGCGCCTGTTGCGGCGTCAAATCACGCCAGCGCTTGTTTTCCGCCATGATCTGCTCGTGAAATTTTTTCAGGATATCGTGCTGAAAACTCCCGCGTTCCCGTGCGTCCAGTTCAAAAATCTTTCGCTCTTCCGCCCGCAAACCGCTGCGGACGAAAAACCGGAAAGGGCACGCGGCAAATTCTTCGAGCCGGCTCACGGAGGTGCGCAGCGTCGGCCCATAAAGCCGGGCAGCGACGGAGGGAGTCAAGTTTTCCTGCGGATCAGGCTCGCGCAATTCTGCCAGGTCCCGGGTCAAATCGGCCACGCCGGGAAATTGGCCAGAGGTTTGATCCTTAAAGACCAGGGGAGCGATTTCCGCCGCGTTTTCAACCTCCGCCAAAGAGATTTCATTTTGAAATTCTTCGATGGCGAGGGCCGGGAAAATTTGTTGCAGATGAGCGATGAACGGCGATGGATTCAAAACCGCCCCCTCTGCGGCGCTCCGCGCAAAAGTCAGGGCGAGCTTTTCATCCGGGCGGGTGCATGCGATGTAGCCGTAAAAACGTTCGCGAGACACTTGTTCACGCAAGTCCGGCCCGAGCGAAATCCCCAATTCAGCCCGGTCGGTCTCCGTCAGGATCGCGGGTGACGCGGGCGTGGCCGGAAAGACTGATTCGTTGACACCAAGAACAAGCGCAAATTTCAAGCCCGGATTCCGGGCACGGTCGATCGCGCCAACCAATACTTCGTCCAGGACCGGCGGGATGACGCCCACGGTCAGTTTGGCCAGGCCGGATTCAATGATCGGCAGCCAATCGCGCAAGGGCAGCGATTTGTCCGCAAAACCAAGCTCAAGATTGTCGAACAGGGCGTTCATTTGTTCCAGCACCGTCGAGTGGATGGCCGGCTCGCCTTCATCAGGTGCGCTCCATTTTTCCAATGTTTTTTCGACATCCAGATCGTCCCAGAGACCGCGGACCATTCCGGACATTTGCTTCCCGCCCGGTTTGAATTCCGCTTTTACCAGTTGGCTGTAAAATTTTTCGAAAGGTGGCATGATTTTTTTGCGCAACCGTTCATAGGATTCGTCCGGCAACGGCTCGCGCCATTTCCGGCCGCGCCAGCCGAACTCAAGCGCGGCATTCTCCAGCCGGTCGATCTCCGTCTCTTCCGCCGCGCAAAATCCGGCCTTCAGCGCGGAAAAAAAATCGTCGTGCTGCCAGTCAAAAGCCGCCATCCGCAACGCCCCCCGGGTGAGTTCGGCCAGGGGGTGGTGCGCCACGCCCTCGCGCCGATCAAGGAAAAACGGGATCCGGTAACGGCGAAAAACCCGGGACAGCGGCTTGTGATAATTTTCCAGGTTCCGGACCAGGACGGCGCAATCACGAAAACGATTTCCGGCGCGGACAAATCTCGATATCTCCCGCGCCGCCAGGACAGCCTCGGCTTCGGGATCAGCGCAGGAATGGATTGAAATCGAGGACGGAGGATAAGCGATGGAGGGTGGGTTTGAATGGCCGGCAGCCGGCCAACGATTTTCTAAAACACTCAAATCTGGACTGTTTGAGAAGCGGGTTTTCTGCGAACCCTTTGGGAGATTTTCGATTTCAATCTTTGCCCCGGGCAGATTCGCAATCCGCCGCTGGCATTCCTGGAATGTCCGGTCGATGGTGTTCCAGATGGAGAGCCAGGCAGCCTCTCCATGAATCGCTCGAAGTGTGAGAGTGGGACTGTCTGTTTTCTCACCTCTCACCCCCGGCCCCTCTCCCTGTTGAGGGGAGAGGGAGGAAGCCGACGGACGCCCTTTTTCATAAAGAGATTCATGGCCCCGATGCACATCCAATTTACCGGCGGCATTTGCATCCAGGCAAAAGGCGATGACGGCGTCCTCACAAAACGGCAGGATCGCTGCGAGCAGATCCAATTCCTGCGGCGTCATTTCCGCAAAGCCATCCAGATACAAGCTTTGGATCTTCCATCCTGGATTTTGGGATTTTTGCAAGGCGCTGGTCGCAAAACCCAAAAGGCCGTCGGCGTCTTGCAATCCGTTTTCAATGAACCATTGCGAATAACCTTCCTGGAGCAGCGCCAGGTCGCCCAGTTTTTCCCGAAGCTCTGCCCGAAGATTCCGGTCATGCGCCAGGCCGCGAAGCCTGCCGGGAACGATTTGGTGCTGTTGCAATTCGCGCAACAGCCGGCTCAACTCCTCCGCGAACCCGGGCCGGCGCGCGCTGCGGCGAAACAGTTTCAATTCGCTTTCATGTTGCAACAGCAACGCGCGCAAAACCATGACCCGGCCTTCATCGGATAAAAGCTGCGGCGGCGGGAGATTCAATTTTTCAAAGATAAAACGCGCGAGCCGCTCGAAAGAAAGAATGTTCAGCCGCGCAAAGCCTTGCAGCGAACCTTCCGCCAGCAATTGCCGTTCGAGTTGAAAGGTGGCCTGCTTGGGCGCGAGGAAGATGACCGGCGCGCCCTCGGGATGCGTTTTGAGAAGATCGCGGATTTCGGCGAGGCAGCGGAACGTCTTGCCGCTGCCGGCGGGACCCAGGAGAAATCGCGCGTTCACGGACAATGTTTAACGCAAAGCATCGCCCCCGCACAAAGAAAATCATTTCCTTTCAGATCAAATCCTTTATCATTTTTCGCTGTTGCAAGGACTTTAATCATTAAAAAACTATGCCATTGACACATACTACGGATTTGTTTGCCAAGGCGTTGAAGGGAAAATACGCCCTCGGCGCGTTCAACGTGAACAACATGGAATTGCTCCAGGCCATCATCGAAGCGTGCGAAGAGGAAAAGGCGCCCGTGATGCTCCAGATTTCCAAGGGCGCCCGCCAATATGCCAATCCCGTCTATCTGAAAAAACTCATTGAAGCGGCCGTCAGCCTCTCGAATATCCCCATCGCGGTCCATCTTGACCATGGCGACACGTTTGAACTGTGCAAACAGTGCATCGACGAAGGCTTTACCAGCGTCATGATCGACGCCAGCCACGAGCCGTACGATAAGAATGTGGAGATCACGAAGAAAGTTGTCGAATACGCCCACAAGCATAATTGCGTCGTGGAATCGGAACTCGGCCATCTCGTCGGCGCGCAATTTGATGAAGGCGAAGAAGGCGGCGCACACTCGACCAGCGGCCACTACACCGAGCCTGCGGAAGCGGTCCAATTCGTCAAGGACACCGGATGCGATTCGCTGGCCGTGGCCATCGGAAATTCTCACGGAGCTTATAAATTCAAAGGCACCCAGCACCTCGATCTGGAACGCCTCAAGCTCATCAAAAAAGCGCTGCTGGACGCGGGCCTCGGCGATTATCCGCTCGTGCTCCATGGGGCTTCGAGCGTGCCAAAAGATTTGGCCGAAGAGATCAATAAATATGGCGGCAAACTCGGCACCGATACCGCCGGCGTGCCGGAAGCCGACATTGAAGTGGCCCGTCGCGTGGGCTGCACCAAGGTGAATATCGACACCGATTTGCGCATGGCCATGACCGCCGCCATCCGCAAAGTATTCTGGGAAAACCCGAAAGAATTTGATCCGCGCAAATTCCTCGGTCCCGCCCGCACCAAAGTCAAAGAATTGGTCCGGCACAAAGTGAGAGACGTGCTGTGCTGCGCCGGGCACGCTTTTGACTAAGCCGAAAATTTAAAATCCAAATCCCGAACGTGTGATGCGTTCGGGATTTTTTATTTGCGCCAATCGTGGCGCAAAAAGCGTGACATAATTGCACAGTCGGCACGCCTGTTTCCCCGAAATCCCGTCAATTTCGCCTGTTTTTCGCAAGAAAACCCCTTGGCACGCCTAAAGCTAATAGGTCCTCGTAGTTGAAAAACATTTAACGAAAGGAAATATTATGAAACTGACAAGAGTAACAACCTGGCCGACTTTGGGCCGGCTGACGGATCTGCGCGACGAACTTGACCGCCTGTTCGAGGCGCCGGCGGCGCGCGCATCCGAGTTCCTGGGCTGGTCCCCGGCCTTTGATGTTTATGAAGAGAAAGATAACTTCGTCGTCAAAGCCGAATTGCCCGGCATGAAAAAGGAAGACATCAACGTATCGTTCCATGACGGCAGCCTGGTCATCTCCGGCGAACGCCAGAACGAAACGCGCAATGAAGGCACCGAAGTCTATCGCGCCGAGCGGTTCTTCGGAAAGTTCCAGCGCGTGGTGACGCTGCCGGCGACGGTGGCCGCGGACAAGGTCAAGGCCCAGTATAAGGACGGCATCCTCACCATCACGCTCCCCAAGAGCGAGGAAGCCAAACCAAAGCAGATTGAAGTCAATGTGAATTGATTAAATCCGGCAAAACACACACCCGCAACGGATCGTTGCGGGTGTTTTTGTTTTGCTTTTATGCCGCAGGCATGGCTTATTGTGCGGCTCGCACTGTGGTAGGTTACCCAAGTGGCCAACGGGGGCAGACTGTAAATCTGCTGGCTTACGCCTTCGATGGTTCGAATCCATCACCTACCACCACTCCAAAATCAAAGAGAAAACACGTTTAAAGCTAATGTTTTCAATGTCATATTTGCTTTAGGCGTTGCTCATGCTTGAGATTCGGCGCGCGACAGCGCATAGCAATGTGATACGCCGGTTATTTTGTGCCGGCTATTAATACGTAACCCATCGCCGAAAGCGGCCATGCCAGTTTGATCGTGTTATTCCCACTGCTGATGATCATATTTGGCGGGTGATCACTGCACTATTTGCGAAGTGCCCCCCAGTGACTGGATCTAGGGCAAACGATACGAAACGCGTCTTTGCACCGGCAACTTGATCCCTTGGAAGGCCAGCGCCGTGGGCTTGCTGATAGACGTGTTTAAGACGACCTCGTCCCCGCCAATCGTGAACTCGGTGATATCGCCATTTTCGCTGTAGGCCCCTTCGTCTGCCACAAACATGTTTCCAGCGAGGTCGAAGGCTATCCAGGCAGGCTGGTTCAGGTTTGAGGCAAACAAACTTTCCACACCCCGCGGCGTAATCTTCGTAATCGTACCGACGAGATTTCCGCTCGTCACAAACAAATCTCCTTCCGCGTTAAATGCGATTCCCACCGGATACGTCAGCTCCGAGGCAAAGATGCTTCGCTGGCCGCGCGGGGTGATTTTCAAAATGTACCCATCCCCCACCCCACCGCCATTGATGCTCGCGATATACAGATTACCGTATCGGTCAAAAGCGATACCGGTGGCGTCGGTTAAACCCTTGATCGCGCCGATTTGCGTCCCCGCCAGGTTATATTCGTTGATGACACTGCCATCGACATTTACAAACAGGCGCCCCGCCTGGTCAAAGGCCATAGCATTGGGCTGGTTCAGTCCCGAAGCAAATGTGGTCATCGTTCTGGTGCCCGCGCGCCATTCAAAAATATTACCGCTGAATTGGTCGGCCACAAACAAATCGCCAAACGGGTCAAAAGCGATCCCCGTCGGATAATCCATACCCGTGGCAATCACCTTGGTCTCTCCGGTTCTCGTTACGATTTCCGAGATGTTCTCTCCGCCGTAACTATTCACAAATAGGTTTGGCTCTGGGAACTGCGCATGCGCGCTATAACCGGCCAGAAAGATGGCGGAGATCGCTCCATTGAAGAATATCGTTTTTTTCTGCACCCTTGTTTTCATGGCAATCGGTTCTTATTCGGCTGTAGGGTACCTTCTTATGAAATCGGCGAAAAAGCAAGGAAAAGGCAGACTGTAAATCTGCTGACTTACGCCTTCGATGGTTCGAATCCATCACCTACCACCATTTTAACTGATTGCACTGTTCAATTGACAGTCATTGGACTTGGTAGGATAATCCCACCATGACCGTGATCGCTGACAACAAAAAGCGCGTGACATTGCCGACGACACCCGGCGAACGATTTGATGTTCAGGTCATCAACGCGGATAAATTTGTCCTGACGCGCCTTGTGCCTGCTGACAGGCCGGGAAAGATCCGATTGGTTAAAAGACGCGGCTATCTTGTTGCCGTCGGGGCGCGAAAAATTACACAGGCGGAAACAAGAGAGCTTTTGGATAAATTTCCATGAGGGCGCGTTACCTGTTGGATGTCAACACCCTCATCGCTTTGCTTTGGGAAACACATGATCACAACAAGCGCGTCCAGCGATGGTTGGACACAGAGGAAAAAGTGGCTGTTTGCCCACTTACCGAAATCGGTTTTTTGAGAATTTCTACGCAACCAAACTTTGGGGCAACGGTGGATCAAGCGCGGAGAATGTTGAAGGTTTGGAAGGATGCCAAAAAGCCGGAATTTGTTCCTTGCGACATTGAAGCGCTTAAAACCGCCGCGCCGCAATCGGGAACAAAAACCACTGATTACTATCTCGCCGGACTTGCCGAAGCCCACAACATGAAATTGGCAACCCTGGAAAACAACATGGGCCACAAGGCGGTGTTTTCCATCCCGCAATTGAAATAATTCCCGCCTGTTTTTGGCGCTCAAACATCAGGATTCCTGTTTCGATTTTTTTATTCTGCGCTAGAATAATCGGATGTTCGATTCGCTCAGCAGCAAGTTACAGAACGCCTTCCGCAACCTGCGCGGCCTCGGAAAGATTTCCGAGGGCAACGTCGCTGATTCCCTGCGCGAAGTGCGCATGGCATTGCTCGAAGCCGACGTGAATTTCAAGGTCGCGCGCGATTTCATCGACCGCGTCAAAGCCAAAGCCGTCGGCGCGGAAGTGATTGCCAGCGTCCAACCCGGCCAGCAGATCATCAAGATCATCCAGGACGAGCTGGTGGACCTGCTTGGCTCTCAAAATTCCGGCCTGAAACTGGATGCCAATCCCAGTTCGATCATGATGGTAGGCTTGCACGGCTCAGGCAAAACGACCTCCAGCGGCAAACTGGCGCGCTTCCTCCAAAAACAAGGCCGCCAACCCTTGCTTGTGGCGGCGGATGTCTATCGCCCGGCGGCCATGGATCAACTGGACACGCTTGGCAGGCAACTCGAGCTGCCCGTATTCGTCAAACGCGGCGAGACCGATGTGCTGAAAATCGCGCGCGAGGCCATGGATTTTGCGAGGGCCAATAGCCGGAATGTCCTGATTTTCGATACCGCCGGCCGGTTGCAGATCGATGCGCCATTGGTGCAGGAATTGGTCCGCCTCCGTGACCTCGTCAAGCCGCAGGAAATTCTGCTCGTGCTCGATGCCGCCACCGGCCAGGAAGCCGTGAACGTGGCCACGCATTTTGACCAGGCCCTGCAGATCACCGGTTCAATCCTCACCAAATTGGATGGCGATGCGCGCGGCGGCGCGGCCCTGAGCCTGAAAGCGGTCACGGCCAAACCCATCAAGTTCGCCGGCACCGGCGAGAAGCTCGACGAATTCGAACCGTTTCATCCCGAGCGCATGGCCTCGCGCATTTTGGGCATGGGCGACGTCGTCAGCCTGGTTGAAAAGGCCGCGGAAGCCGTCAGCGAAGCCGACGCCAAAAAGCTGGAAGAAAAGATGCGGAAAGGCGAATTCTCGCTCGAAGATTTCCTGGAACAATTGCGCGCGATGAAAAAGCTGGGTTCGCTGGAGAGCGTGATGAAGATGTTGCCGGGCGGCGCGGAAGCCTTGAAACAAGTGGACATCGGCAAACAGGAAAAAGAATTCAAGCGCATGGAAGGCATGGTTTGCGCCATGACCCTGAAAGAGCGGAAAAATCCGGTCATCCTCAATGCGAGCCGCCGCCGCCGCATCGCCGCCGGCAGTGGCGTGACCGTGACCGAGTTGAACACCATGCTGAATAAATTTTTTCAGATGCAGCAGATGATGAAAAAGATGGGCAAGATGCAAAAGATGATGGCCCGCATGGGCGGCGGCCTGCCCGGGATGCTTCGGAGATGATCAAATTTGAACAAACGTCGTAAAGTAACATTGTTATTAGTCCAATGACTCTACCCGAAATAATGGAAAACTATCGGCGGATGGTGATCACAGGACTTTCTTCTGCAAAAACACCAGGTGATTTTGCTAGGCTTTTAACTCGCCTTTACGCTGACTTTGCACAACAACAAGAAAGCGTTAAAGCTACACACAACATTAATATCGTTTGTAAAGCAGGATGTTTTTACTGTTGTTACATCAAGGTGGATGCTCGTGCTCACGAAGTGATATTTTTGATTGAGCATATTCAACGTGCCCTGTCTAAAGAACAAATTGATGCTCTTATTTCACGATGCAATGAGCATCGTAAACGAATTTTGCCACAATCTTTAGAGCAGCAAATGACCACAAACCATCCATGCCCCATGCTTGTCGAGGGTAAATGCTCCGTATATCAAGGACGTCCTTTTTCTTGCAGAAATTATCATGCCCAGAGATTGGAGCCTTGTATTTACGGATACGAGAATCCGACAGATTCGACCACCGAAAACTCCACTAAGCATAAGGCACTAATGAGTGTTGGGGCAGCAGCTTGGGTTGGAACTAGCATGGCTTATGCAGAAGCTGGTTATGATGATAGGACATATGATCTTGGGTTGGCACTTTACGAGGGATTAACTAATCCTAAATGTGTCCGTCGTTGGAGGGACAAGAAAAGCGCGTTTTCAAATGAATGTATCGCCAAAGATTGCCAATCGGTCCCGCGGTAATCTTTCAGCATTTTCCCTTAAATGTGGTTGCGGTGATGCTTAAGTTTTCAACGGCCCGCCCACATTGATCTTATTCTTCAAACAATACGCCGTGTTATCGACGTATTTTTGGGCCCACCATTTCAAACCTGCGCGTTCTTTTTTCGTCAACGCCCGCACGACTTTTGCCGGTGCGCCGAGCACGAGTGAGCCGGGAGGAATCTTTGTGCCACCGGTCACGAGCGCCTTGGCGCCAATGATCGACTGCCTGCCAATGATTGCGCCGTCCAAAATCACCGCGCCCATGCCCACCAGCACTTCATCGCCAACGGTGCAGGCATGGACGATCGCCCCATGGCCGACCGTGACCCAATTGCCGAGAATGCACGGAAATTCATCCGCCAGGTGCAGCACCGCGTTGTCCTGGATATTTGAGTGATGGCCGACGACGATGCGGTTGATGTCGCCGCGCAGCACCGCGCCGTACCAAACGCTGGAATGCGCGCCAAGCGTCACATCGCCGATGACCGTTGCGGTTTTGGCGATGTAAACGCCTTTGCCGAGTTTCGGGCTCTTGCGCAGAAACTTGTCCAGCTGGTTTTTCGTCTTCATTTTCCTCAGGTTACGCGGATTTGGATGGTTGTAAAAACCATAAATCAAGGGAGCCGGGCGTATGACAATTTAGACAGTTGATGACAGGTGAAAGGTCCGCATGGTCATCCTCTCCCCAACATTGTTGGAGGAGAGGAAAACATATCGTGCGCTTTCGGTTTCGGGATGCTGCTGATTTCTGCTGCCGACAAATCGCGAGTCGTCGCGCAGTTTCGATTTGTCCGTCCCGCAAGCCGTGTTAAAATGTGGTCATGATAAAACCGCAGCGTCCTGCGCGGCGAAAACTGCCGCGCACGTTCAAGGAATTGACGCCGGCCAATCATTTCAATCCCGCGACATTTTTCCGCGAACTGGTCTGGAAGGCCTTGCTCACCCCGCGCACCGGAGTTTCCCAACGGCCCGTTTTTCCAAAATTGAAACACGGCGAAATCGCCGTGACCTGGATCGGCCACGCGTCTTTTTTGATCCAGTTCACAGACCTGAACGTGTTGATCGACCCCAATTTTGCGAATTGGCTTTTTTTGTTGAAGCGGATCAAACGGAGCGGCCTGAAAATTTCCGATCTCCCGCCGATCGACCTGGTTTTATTGACCCACGCCCATTTTGATCATTTTCACCGTCCGACGTTGCGAAAACTGCCGCATCCAAAAATTGGCATCATGCCGTGCGGCGTCGGCGACCTCGCGCACAACCTGGGCTTTGCGCGCATCGTCGAATTGGAATGGTGGGAAAGCTTCTCGCAGGCAAAGTCAAATTGGAAGGTGACGTTTGTGCCGAGCAAACATTGGGGCGCGCGGACGCTGCACGACCAACATCGCGGCTTTGGCGGATTTGTTTTGGAACATCAAGGCCGGAAAATCTATCACGCCGGGGACAGCGCTTATTTCGATGGCTTTGCGGAGATCGGCAAAAAATTATCACCCTCATTGGCGCTGCTGCCCATCGGCGCGTATCACCCGGAAAGCTTCCGCAAAGTCCACATGGGGCCGGACGAAGCCATCAAAGTCTTCAAGGAACTCGGCGCCAAATGGCTGGTGCCGATGCATTACGGGACGTTCAAATTGTCGTTTGAAGCGATGGACGAGCCATTGCGCTGGCTCCTGGAACTTGCGGCCAGGGAAAATTTGACCCGGCATATCCGGGTGCTCGAAGCCGGGGTGCCGGTGGTCTTTTAAAGTCATTTCCATTGACATAGGATTGAGTTCAATCTTTTCTTTCCGCACAAATGAACGGCGACACCGGCAATCCGTTTCCCAAGAGATTCGAAGCCTTTGAGCGCTATGTCCCGCTCATTTCCTGGGGGATTGTTCTTTTTGTCCTGCTGGTGATCCCCTTCAAAATAACGGGTTATGGTTATCTGCCGTCGGATGACGCGCTGCGTCACGCGGCCAAAGCCGTCTCCGGCAAACCCTGGCAGGATATCCTCGTGCTGGGCCCGGCGTTCCATTTCGATCCGAATTGGGGCTGGCACTGGTTTCTGCGCCAATTTCATCTGGCGCTCGGTTGGGACGCGGAAGCGCTGGTGACCTTTACCGTCATCACACTTTTCATCGTCAGTAATTGGTCCATTGTCGCTTGTCTAAAAAGACCCGAAGCATGGCTGGCCGCCTTTGTCCTGGTCGCGCTCATTTCAGACATGACCTCGCGCTTTTTGCTGGGACGCCCCTTCCTGCTGAGCATTGCTGCGGTCGGGATCATTTTATTCGCCTGGCAACGGCGGTGGCCATCCCCGCCGAAATGGCAAAATATTTTTTGGATGATCCCGCTGATCACCGTCGCTGTTTTCCTGCATGGGGTCTGGTATCTGTGGGCTTTGCCGGTGGCGGCCTTCCTTTTGGCGCGTGAATTCCAATGGTTCATTTTGCTGGCAGCCAGTTGGATCGCCGGGACAATCCTGGGTTCGGCCCTGACCGGCCATCCTCTTGAAAGTATTTTTCAATCGATTGACCTGGCCGTCAACGCTCTCGGAATGCATGAGGTCCAGCTAACGCTCGTCGGGGAACTGAAACCCTCCGGCGGTGAAATTTTACCGATCATATTCGTCGGTGGGCTGGTCGTCATGCGGCAATTGGCGAAGCTGCCTGCGCCGCCGCTCTCGCGCCATCCGGCATTCTGGCTGGCGGCGTTGGGCTGGTTGCTGGGCTGCCAGACCTTTCGTTTTTGGGAGGATTGGGGAGCGCCCGCGTTGATGATTTTGATCGCCGGCGACCTGCAACTGCTGTTTGAATCCCGATTGGCCGTGGATTCATTCAAGCGTTTGGGGCTTGTTTGCGGGTTGGCGGCGTCCCTCTGGGCGGTCACCACCAATGATGTCGGGAATCGCTGGACCGATAACCTGTCATGGCGGCCTTTAAAAGCAGACGACCCGGCGCTTAAAGGCTGGCTCCCCGGAGAGGGGGGAATCTTTTACACGGCGGAGTCGGAATTTTTCTTCCAGACTTTCTACTACAATCCCGATGCCAACTGGCGTTATGCGCTTGGCTTTGAATCCACCCTGATGACGCGGGATAATTTCAAGACTTACCAGGATATTGTTTGGAACCTTGGCGACGCCAGGGCATATCAGCCATGGATACAAAAGATGCGGCTGCCGGACCGTTTGGTGATCCAAGGCGCCGCCGGCGAGAAACCGAACATTCCGGAATTGGAGTGGGCCCGGCCGGCCGGCGATTATTGGATCGGCCGGTTGCCGCAAAATCCGTCACCGTGACAATTCATCCGCCTTTTTCGCGAGGGCAAAATCCTTTTCGGTCAAACCGCCGGCGTCGTGCGAAGTGAGCGCCAGCGTGACTTTGTTCCAGCGGATGTCGATGTCGGGATGATGCCACGCCTGTTCAGCGGCATCGGCAACGGCATTCACAAATTTTACCGCCGCCGGAAAATCCTTGAATTGGAACGTGCGCGAGATCACTGCGCCGTCTTGTTTCCACCCTGGAAGCGAGCCGAGCGCAACGGCGATTTGGGTCGCATCCAATTTCAACGGCGGCGGGGCGGCAAAATTTTTAAGAGCCTCAACTTTCGTGTTCGACGCTTCCCGCATCAGGCTGAAACTGGTGATCAACGACCAAAACCATGAGATGGCCAGCAAAATCGCGCCACCGATTAATAACCTGATGTCCGGTTGTTGGGCCGGCGCCGTATCAGCGATCATGCCGTAGTACACGGACATTTCCCGGATGAACCAGTCGATGATCAACCCGCATGACGCCAAAGCCAGGATGAGTTGGCCGGTCCCGGCGATCCAGCGTCCGCACATGAGTGAACCGAGGCCAGGCGTGGCCAATTGGTTCAGCAAGGCGGCGTTGCGCGCGCGCGCATGGCTAAGCGGTTTGCGATTCACCGAAGATGGTTTCATACGCATACGCCGTCGCGGCAAGGGTCATGGGAATGGTGAATAAAAGACCGATGCAACAGATGCAAAATCCGGCCACATTGATCAGGCCGATCACCACGACAAATCCGAACACATGCCACCAATGTTTGTGGACTTTTTTAAAGCCCATTTTCATGGCGTCCCAAAAATCCATTTGCTTGTCGATGATCAACGGCAGCGTGAATTGCCAGTTCACGGACAAATAAATCGTGGGAATCATGCAGATGAGTAAGACCGGCAATGTGCCGATGATGGCCGACGAAAATTGTGATATATCGAAATGGGGCATTTGTCCCGGCGTAATGTTTTGAAATTGATTCAGCAGTGGTCCCGCCTTGGTCTCAAAATCGATGTTAAAGGGCAGCATGCAAAGGCCAATCAGAAACGCCATGACGAAGTTTCCTAAAAAAAGCTGTGAATAAGACCTTTGAAATCCGATGAAAATATCACCGACACCGGCGGGTCGTCCGCGCATGCGTTGTAGAAGAACATAAAAAATACCACCCAGGATCGGTCCATTCACCAAAGCCATCACACCTTGGATCATCACCTTGTAAACGGCCTCGAAGCCCGCCATTTGCATCTCCGCTTTGGGAATCATTAACCCGGTTATGCCCCCGAATACCGCCCCGAAAGCGACGATTATCAATCCGCCCAGCAAAACACTACCCATCAAAAGGCCCATCTCGCTCTTAAACAGGTTCCAGCCGCGACTGATACAATCACCGATATCCAGATCATAGTCGCGCGTAGCCCAATCACCGGACATCCCGGAGCCCGGCGGCGCAATGATCCCCGGAGTTTGCGGGGCAAAGGCGTCTGCAAATTCAGGAAAGGCCGAGAGCGGACGGAAAGCGGCGTCGCTTTCAGCTTTGGCCATGGATTGCGCGTTGAGCCGGTTCTCGGAAATCCATTTGCGTATATCATCGCCCGAAATCAGGCCATACTCTTTGCCGTCGCCGCCGATGATGGTGTAAGTCATAGTTTTCTCCCGTGTGTTCTCCGTTCTAGTTCATTCGATTCAGCCGCGCAAGCTGTTTCGGTCAGGAATTCTTCACAAACAATTTTCCCGGCAATTGCCGCACGAGCCGTTTCATTTCCAGGCTCAGCAACGCCACGCTCACCGCGGAACTGGGCAGGCTGCTTTTGCGGATCACTTCATCAATGGTCCGTTCCTCGCCGTCCAACGCGTCAAAAACCTTTTGCTCATTGTCCGAAAGTTCAATGGCGGGCAACAGGCCGGTCTCACCTGCCGACGGCGGTTTGTTCGACGCCGGAAACAGATACTCAAACTCACTTAATATATCCTCGGCGCCCTCACAAAGTTTCGCGCCTTTTTTGATCAAATCATGGCAGCCCTTGCTGCGCGGTGAATCGATCCTGCCCGGCACGGCGAAAACCTGCCGGCCATATTCCGTGGCGAAATTCGAGGTGATGAGCGCGCCGCTGTGCAAATCAGCTTCCACCACGACAGTCCCCAGTGACATCCCGGCGACGAGACGGTTGCGGATGGCGAACGATTGTTTGTTCGCCTTGTAATTGAAGGGAAATTGCGTCACCAGCGCGCCGTTCCCCGTGATGCGCTCGAACAAGTCCTTGTTCTCCGGCGGGAAAACGATGTTGATGCCCGTGCCCAAAACACAAACCGTCCGGCCTTTGGCCGTGAGCGCGCCCTGGTGTGCCGCGGTATCGATGCCGCGCGCGCCGCCGCTGACCACGGTGACGCCGACGTACGCCAGTTGATAAGCCAGCTTGCGCGCCGTTTCGATGCCGTAATGAGTTGTCTGCCGCGAGCCGACCATCGCCACGGCATTTTTGTCTTTCGCCGTCAATTCGCCTTTGACGTAAAGCACAAACGGCGGATCGTAAATTTCCCGGAGCATCGCGGGGTAATTTTTATCGGACGAAATCAGGACGTGGCAGCCGAAATCCGAAATTCGTTTCAGCTCATCGGCCAGATCAATCGTCTTTTCCCAATCAGCGATCGCCCCGGCGGTCTCTTCGCCGATATTGCGGACGCGAAGCAATTGGGGTTTGGAAGCTGCGAGGATTTTGGGCGCCTCGCCAAAATGTTCGAGCAACAGCCGGGCGCGCACCGGCCCAACGTTCTCGATCAGGTTCAATGCTACGAGGGCTTCCCGGGAATCCATGCGGATTAAATAATCATGATAGCAGGAGCCTGCAAGGATTGTTTCGCCAGATTTAAAGGCCATTCCGGGATCCAATCCCGTTATTGCCCCATTAATGCGACAAAAAAGGCGAGGCTTGTCGCCTCGCCTTTCTGAAAGATCCGAAGAATTACTTGGCGGCGGGAGCGGCCTTTTCTTCCCTCTCGCGCACGAGGGTAGCGCCCTTGCCGAGGCGTTTGCGCAGGTAGGTCAATTTGGCGCGGCGGACCTGTCCATGGCGCTCAACCTCGATCTTATCCACGCGGGGCGAGTGCAGCGGGAAAATACGCTCCACGCCTTCGCCATAGCTGATGCGGCGCACGGCGAAGGTCTCGTTCAAGCCCGTGCCGCGTTTGCCGATGACGACGCCTGAAAAGATCTGGATGCGTTCTTTGTCGCCTTCGACGACTTTGGTGTGCACTTTCACCGAATCGCCGACGCCGAATTTGGCGTCATCTTTGCGAAACTGTTCCGATTCAATTTTTTTCAACAATACCTGGTTCATAAATTTTATTTCAATAAATCCGGCCGGCTTTTCTCCGTCCGTAACTTCGCCTGCTCACGCCGCCATTTTTCGATCTCGGCGTGATTGCCGGACACCAAAACATCCGGCACCTTCATTTCCCGGAATTCCGCCGGCCGCGTGTACTGCGGATACTCCAGCAAACCGTGGCTGAACGATTCGTCACGCGAACTTTCATCGTCGCCCAAAACTCCCGGCAACAGCCGCGTCACCGCGTCGATCACCACCATTGCGGGCAATGCGCCGTTCGTCAAAACGTAATCGCCGATGGACAATTCGTCGTCCGCCAGCACCTCGCGCACCCGTTCGTCAAAACCTTCGTAGTGACCGGTCACGAGCAACAAATCTTCTTCTTTCGCCAGCTCCGCCGCGATCGCCTGGCTGAACTTGCGTCCGCCGGGCGTCAGCAGGATGACTTTTGTCTTCCCGCGCCGCAAGATCGGCTCCGGCTTCATCAACATCCCCGGCCCGCCCCCAAACGGCCGGTCATCCACCGTCCGGTGCCGGTCATGCGTCCA
>Ga0206805_1007_pt2 | contig 53342 bp, 33 predicted proteins | sample Alteio_BWOrgCont_59_FD_152890 | JGI IMG/M metagenome (GOLD analysis project Ga0206805, IMG submission 152890) | Enriched cells from forest soil in Barre Woods Harvard Forest LTER site, Petersham, Massachusetts, United States -... | ecosystem: Environmental > Terrestrial > Soil > Temperate forest >... | reverse complement strand
AAGAATAAGCACGCCTATGGGCAATATTATGGAAGGAACCCCAATAAGTTATTGCAACAGTAAAAAGGTGCAAACTATCTATGTGGTAAATGATAGCGAAATACATTTTAAGGTAAGTGATTATAATTCTGCCCAAACCTTAACTGTTGACCCCGTGTTAGTATGGGCAACCTATTATCCCGGAGGGTCTGATGATGTTTATGCTATGCAAGATGATGGTAAAAATGTGTGGATAACAGGGGTTACTCCATATAGCGGTTTCCCTACCTTAAACCCCGGAGGGGGTGCTTATTTTCAGGGAACGATAAGTGCAGGAGCCGGGAATGCGTTTATACTGCAATTCAATACGTCCGGTGTACTTCAATGGGCCACCTTTTATGGTGGAAGCGGCTATGATTACGCTTATTCCATACAAAGCGATGGTACTAACGTATGGCTAACCGGATATACAACCTCAACCAATTTTCCTGTTTTGAACCCGGGTGGAGGAGCCTATTTCCAAGGTACGGGCACAGGTGCGGATGCGTTTATACTGCAATTTAGTACCAGTGGAGTGCTAAAATGGGCAACCTATTATGGTGGAAATGGAGCTACTTATGGTTATTCTATACAAAGTGATGGTAAAAACGTATGGATGACAGGCACTACAACTTCAACTAATTTACCAACGTTTAATCCTGGTGGCGGGGCCTATTTTCAGGCGACAAATGCAGGACATTATAATGTCTGTATAGTACAATTTACTACAACAGGAGTGCTAAAGTGGGCCACTTATTATGGAGGAACCGCAATAGATGAAGGAGCCTCCATTAATAGCGATGGAACAAATGTATGGGTAACAGGGTTAACACAATCAACTAATTTTCCCACATTTAATCCAGGTAATGGAGCTTATTTCCAGGGGTCAGGTGCAGGCGGGGATGCGTTTATACTCCAATTTAGTACCAGTGGAGTACTAAAATGGGCAACCTATTATGGTGGAAGTAAGTCTGATCGTGGTCTCTGCATTTATAGCGACAAAAAAAACGTATGGGTGACTGGGCAAACCGCTTCATTTAATTTCCCCATATTTAATCCGGGTAATGGAACCTATTTCCAAGGGTCAAATGGAAATAGCACTGCATTTATATTACAATTTGATACTGCCGGCACACGTAAATGGGCTACGTATTATGGGGGAAGCACCGCTGATTTTGGAGTTTCTATCGAAAGCGATGGCACTAATGTTTGGGTATGCGGCGGAACAACCTCGCCTGATTTCCCTGTATTTAAGTCCGCATGTGGGTTTAACCAGGATACACTTGGTAATGGCCCGTATGATGATGTATTTATCTTACAGTTCTCTACAACCGGGGTGCGCAAATGGGCCACCTATTATGGAACTGACGGGGAAAATGATGCCAGCTTTGCCTGGAGTGACGGAAGCAATTTATTTGTGGCCGGAGATGCGGAATCAAACGGATACCCGACTAAGAACCCCGGAGGGGGGGCCTATTATTTAAATACATCCAATGGTGCGGAAAATGTTTTTGTCGGAAAATTTATTATTACCGCCGATTCAGGTAAGCTTGTTGTAAGCCCTACTGTATCTATTTGCCGGGGCGATACCACTACCATAACAGCCAGTGGAGCGGTATTGTATAGTTGGAGCCCGCCAACAGGGCTAAGCGCTACCAATATACCTAACCCTGTTGCAAGTCCTACAGTCACCACAACTTACACGGTTACTGCTATCAATACTGGGGCTTGCGGAGGAACATTTGTTGATTCCGTAAAGGTAATGGTAGATACGTTTAAATCAAAAGTAACCATACCAAAAGATACTTCTATCTGTATAGGAAGTTCCATTATACTTAGCGTTAGCGGAGGAGGAAATTACCAATGGAGCACAGGCAATACTACCAATTCTATTTTTATAGCCAATGATTCAACCACCCACACCTATACTGTAAGTATAAGTAATGGCGTATGCAAAAAAGACACCAGCATACTGGTAACGGTGAATGCTAAACCAAAAGGAAATGTCACGGGAAATTTAGTTATCTGCAAGGGAGACAGTACTACACTTGCGGCTTCTGGAGGTACATTGTATAAATGGAGCACAGGACAAACCACAAGCGATATAACTGTTTCCCCATCTTCCGACACCAATTATTCGGTACAAATAATTCAAAACGGATGTGCCGATACTTTGTCCGAATCGATAACTGTACACCCTTCTCCAAGTATTAATATCTGCTGCGATTCTATTATTTCTGCCGGACAAACTGTACAACTCATTTCATCGGGAGGAGGATCATATCAATGGTCTCCGGCCACAGGCTTAAGTTGTATTACGTGCCCCGACCCAATTGCATCACCCTATCAAACCACCACATATACCCTCACCATTGCCAATGATAGTGGATGTATTGTTCAAAGTTTTGTGACCATTGATATAGGTTGTGGTACTGTTTTTGTCCCGGATGTTTTTTCCCCGAACGAAGCGCATAACAATATATTTTATGTTCGCGGCACATGTATTGTAAGTATGGATTTCCTGGTATTTGACCGTTGGGGCAATAAAGTATTTGAATCTGAAAATCCTGCTAATGGCTGGGATGGAACTTACAACGGAAAGCCCATGAATATGGCTACTTATGTATGGACTTTAAAAGCCACATTAAGGGATGGCACAAGTATTAAGAAGCATGGAGATGTAACATTAGTGCGATAGTGCTACATAGGAAAAAAGATACAGTAAAAATAAATTCAGTATATTTGTTTATGTAATCATATTACTATGCAGTGAAAAGAATACTTCTATTATTATTTATCGCATTAGAAGTACTCCCCTTTACAACTCTTGCCGGCAGTGGAGCAAATGATTCCGCTTTACGTGCCAAAGTGACCCAATGGATGAGTAATACTGGTGGCTTACGCTTTTTAGAGAACAAAGGCCAAATGATGGACATGCAACGTAAGCCTGTCCCCAATGTATTATATGAGGCAAGTGGAGGCGGAATGGATGTGTATGTTACCACCTCCGGATTGAGCTATGTGTTTGTAAAATTGGAGAAACATAAAAAGAAGAATAGCTCACCCATTCATTTTAAAGAGCATAATGATAGCATCATTGAAACCTATTGCCGTGCCGATATGCAACTGGTAGGTGCTACTATTCTGAAAGAAAACATCATACAAGAAGGTGAAAGCACAGACCGCAGCGATTACTATTATGGAGGAGTTTGCCCCGATGGGATATTAGGTGTGCGCGATTATGGTAAAGTCACCATCAAGAATATTTATCCCGGTATCGATTGGGTGTTGCATACCGGAAAGCATGGATTAAAATATGATTTCATTATGCATCCCGGAGCGGACCTATCACTAATTACATTGCATTACAAATGGACTGATAAACCCCGATTGCAACCCGATGGCTCCGTTAAAATAAGTACCCCTATGGGAAATATAATAGAGGGAACCCCTATAAGTTATTGCAATGGAGAACAAGTACAAACAAACTATACCATAAAAGATAGCGAGATACATTTTAAGGTAAGCAACTATAACACCACAGAAACACTATTAATAGACCCAGTATTGGTATGGGCTACATATTATGCAGGAAACAGCGGAGGAGAGGATGTCTTTTCAATTCAAGATGATGGGAAAAATGTATGGGTAACAGGAGAAACAGGTGCAACTAATTTTCCTACACTTAACCCGGGCGGCGGTGCTTATTTTCAAGGGACATTTGCAGCAATGTATGGAAACATCTTTATATTGCAATTTAATATTGCCGGAGTGCTTAAATGGGCCACCTACTATGGGGGAAGTATAGGGGAAATTGGGTATTCAATTTATAGTGATGGTAATAATGTATGGATAACGGGAGCAACAGGTTCAACCAATTTCCCCACTTATAATCCCGGAGGCGGTGCCTATTTTCAGGGAGTTTTGACAGGCAATTATAATGCATTTATATTACAATTCAATACCTCCGGTGTGCGTGAATGGGCCACCTATTATGGAGGAAGTGCAATAGACCCGGAAACCGGCAATTCTATTTGCAGCGATGGCACTAATGTGTGGGTAACAGGATACACAACATCCTCTAATTTCCCAACCTATAATCCCGGTGGGGGGGCTTATTTTCAGGGAGCTTTGGGTGGCCAACAGAATGCATTTATACTGCAGTTCAATACGTCAGGAGTCCGCAAATGGGCTACGTATTATGGGGGAAATGCAACGGTATATGAAGAAGCAGGTACGTCAATCAGCACCGATGGTACAAATGTATGGGTAGGTGGATATACCAATTCAACCAACTTCCCTACCTTGAACCCGGGAGGCGGAGCCTATTTCCAGGCAATCCTTCCCGATACCAATCCGAATGCATTTGTTTTGAAGTTTAATAATGCCGGCGTTCGCAAATGGGCCACCTATTATGGGGGCAGCACAGGAAATACGGCAATTAACTCTGTAAGTGGTGATGGTACCAATGTATGGGTAACCGGAAGTACTACATCCACCACATTACCCATATACAACCCCGGAGGCGGAGCCTATTTTCAGGGCACACTTGCAGCGAGTGCTTCTTACGCAAACGCATTCATACTAAAGTTTAATACGGCTGGTGTGTGTAAATGGGCTACCTATTATGGAGGAAATGGGGTGGGAGGGACAAATGAAGCAGGTTATTCTATCCAAAGTGATGGCACCAATGTATGGGTTTGTGGGACCACTCCCTCAACCAATTTCCCTACATTTAATCCGGGATGTGGTTTTTATCAGGATACAATTGGTCGTAATATTCAGAAAAGTCTTTCTCTGGATGTATTCATATTACAGTTTGCTATAACCGGAGTTCGCAAGTGGGGCACCTATTACGGAACCGATGTGGAGGATGATGGCAGTTATGTTTGGAGTGACAGAAACAATCTCTTTGTAGCGGGGGATGCCATTAATAAAGGGTACCCAACTATAAACCCCGGAGGTGGAGCTTATTATTTTGATAGTGTTGTTTACAATGGTGCAGAGAATATTTTTATTGGAAAATTTATTATAGCAGGTTTAAGTGTAAACCCCGTGGTTTCAATATGCCGGGGTAGTTCAACTATCTTAAGCGCCAGTGGGGCTATATCATATACTTGGACCCCACCAACCGGCTTAAGCGCAACCAATATACCTAATCCAGTTGCAAGCCCGACGGTTACCACTACATATACAGTTAAAGCTATTGATACCGGTGTATGCGGGGGAACTTTTATTGATTCGGTAACGGTAATAGTAGACACGAATAATCCTAAAAATATCAGTCTGACAAAAGACACTTTCATATGCAATGGTAGTTCAATTACACTAAGTGCAGGTGGAGCAACAAGCTATACTTGGAACACAGGAGCTACTACCAGTTCAATTTCTATACTGAATGATGTAACTACTCAAACATATAAGGTAAGCATAAGCAATGGAGCATGTGTGAAAGATACTGATATGACAGTAACAGTAATTTCTCCACCGAAAATAAATGTATCCGGCAATACTAAAATATGTCAGGGAAACAGTGTGCAACTCAATGTTAGCGGAGGCAATACGTATTCGTGGAGCAGTGGCAATACAACAACTACGTATAATACGGGAGCGATTAATGCTGATTCTACCATTACGGTGACTGCTTATAATTCTTTAGGCTGCTGGCACGATACTACTATTATTATTATTTCAGAGCCTACTCCTAATTTGAATGCATGTTGCAATGCCATTATTGTAGCAGGAAATGATACTACCCTTGTTGCAAAGGGAAATACAACTAAGCCTTATCAATGGTCGCCGCAGGTAACGTGCCTTAATCCACCTTTATGCGATTCGGTAAAAGCATCACCAACCCTAACAACTACCTATACGGTAACTCTTACCGACAGTGCCGGATGCCAGGTGGAAAGAACAATTATCATTGTAGTAGAAACACCTTGTATTAATTTTGCAATCCCCAATGTATTTACACCTGATAATGCCGGGCCATTGGGACTAAACAGTGTATTCTATATTAAAACAAGTGGACTAGATTCATGGTCTATTATTATATATGACCGTTGGGGAAAAGAAATGTTCAGTTCCATTAATCCAGCTCAATATTGGGATGGAAATACTGAAGGTGGAGGCAAAGCTCCTGATGGAGTTTATTACTACATTATTAATGCCTCTTGTCAGAATAATACTTTTAAGAAAGATGGCTTTGTGCAGTTGATAAGGTAGAACATTTTATATGTGCACTAAGATATATACCTGTCTTTTGATGAAAGCTTTCCGTTCCGCTCATAAATTATTTACTTTCTTAAATTGTTACCCAACAAAATTATCCTGGTATTCGTTTATTAGAGTATTTAGAGCCCAATTGACTCCTTTTTAACAGAAAATACCTATATTTGTAAACTATATTAAATCTTTAATCCATGAAAATAGGAACTACTATATCAAACTTCTGGATAAAAGCGTCATTACTTATTTTGGCGATATTTTTCACTATCACTTCAGGTCAAATCGGTTTTAGCGGTTTTACTGCTAAATCTCAGCAAGTTTTGCTCGATTCACACAGCGCGGCCAAGGGCTTATCTAATTGGACCATCACTACAAATTATCCTAATGAACTAATTATTATTTCTGCGGGTGGATATGGAACAGGAGGAAATACGCTCCATACTACCCCCGGAACTGTAACCGTAAACGGCAATAATGCAACCTACATTACCAGGGGCGAGTGGCTAAATTTCAATTTTACATGGGTATGCGAAATTTGGGCATATGTTGCGCCGACCCCGGGCACTTACAACTGCGCTTGTACTGAGCTGACTTTAAATAATACTTATTACCTTAATTTCGCTTCGTCTGTTTACCAACCCAATTGCCCTATAGGCTTGAATTTGGGTAATATTGTAGTGGGTGGATCTGATAGTAACCATGGACCTACTACTATAACTGCTAGTATTACAACTACTGAAAACGGCTCATGGATATATGGAACGATTGATAACAATGATAATGGCGGTACCGGAAAGGTAGCGTGGAACGGGCAATTAACCCCTCTGGACTATACTTATAGTTTAGGTAATGGCGTAGATGGCGCCCAAGCTGATTCGACCTATGCCAATGCCGGAACCTATACCATTACTTCTACTGATATAGGCGCAAGTAATGTTTGGATGACGATTGCACTTATTGCTGTCCAGCCTAACCCGAGTTGTTGTGCTCTTTCGGCTACTGCAAATATAATAAGCAATGAAAATTGTTTCGGTGATACTAAGGGCAGTGCATACGGAATCCCGGCTAAAGGCCATGCACCTTATACATATTTATGGATGCCAATCTTCCAGACTACTGATACTGCCACCGGTTTATCGGCGGGTACATATTCCATCATTATTAGCGATACTGTTGGGTGCAGCGCAACCGCTACTGTGAATATTACCCAGCCAAGCTTATTATCTGCCAGCGTAACGCCTGTGAACATAGCCTGTTTCGGAGGCACAGGACATATAAATTCTACCGTTTCGGGTGGAACAGGCCCTTACACTTATTCATGGAACACAACACCCATACAAACCACTGCGATAGCCACGAACCTTCCTGTAGGAACATATACATTGAATGTTACAGATTCCCATGGGTGCACAGCATCTGCCTTTGCCAGTATTACTCAACCTGCCACGGCTGTTACTGTTGCATTGACCGGACCTGCAATTATATGTTTGAATACACAAGGTACCCTTAAGGCTGTTGGCGCAGGTGGAACACCGGGCTATAAATACACCTGGAGCGGACCTGGGATTAATACACCCAAAGACAGCACTTGTACTATTACTCCTATGACCCAAACCGATACAGTAAAAGTGACCGATGCAAATGGCTGCACGGCTTCTGCCGAAATTACGGTTGTGCTGGGGCCCACTATGAATGTTGCTATCACCGGACCGGGTTCTATTTGCCAGGGACTGTCTACTACGCTTTGTTCTAATGTGACGGGAGGAACAGGTGGCAATATGTATACATGGCAACCGGGAAATGCTAAAACTCCTTGTGATGCAGTGTCACCATCTTCTACCACTACCTATACTTTAACGGTAATAGATAATTGCGGCACTACGGCTACTACAACGGCTACTTTACGTATCAATCCATTGCCTGTTACAGCTTTTACCTCCAGCCTGTTTGCCGGTTGTACCCCGCTTTGTATCCAATTCTATAACACTACCACATTGGCACAAGGCAATTCATCCACTTATTTATGGAAATTCGGTAATGGAGATTCTTCCAGATCGCAAAACCCCAGTTACTGTTACCCCAGAAGCGGTGGCTACAATGTGGCTCTAACAGTTACTTCCGACAGCGGTTGCAGCAATACGCTGAACAAATTAAACTTTATAACAGCCTATGGTAAGCCCAATACGGCATTCACGTATTCGCCACAACCGGCTACCATACTGAGCCCAACGGTTCAGTTCATTAATCAAAGCAACGACCCGTACCCTATAGTATCCTGGATATGGAACTTTGGTGATGGCACCGATTCGGTTAGCAATGCGGCCAACCCTATCCACACATATCAAGATACAGGCCGCTATTGTGTAACTATGATAGCAATGGATGAGCATGGTTGTTCCGACACAGCGACCAATTGCTTTGCGATGGAGCCAAACTACACTTTGTATATTCCATCTGCTTTTACCCCGAATAATGATCATGTGAATGATGTATTTGTACCGGTGGGACAATACATCAAGAATTTCGACATGTATATTTTCGATCGTTGGGGTATGCAGTTATACCATACTACCGACATAACCAAAGGTTGGGATGGAACCGTAGGCGGTGGAACTCCTGTGCAGGAAGACACTTATGTTTACAAAATAACAGTAACCGACTCAGAAGGCAATAACCACACCTACATAGGTAATGTAACCCTGCTAAAATAAAATATAGAATTGTTCCTATAAAAGTCCGTCTTTCGAACGGGCTTTTTTTATTAACTACTTCCGCTAATCCTATTTACCTATTTTTGTATCTTCCATTAACACCTGCAATCTACCTATGTATATAGCTGAAACCACCCTGCGCGTGCGCTATGCCGAGACCGACCGCATGGGATATGTATATTATGGCAATTATGCTGCTTATTTTGAAGCCGGAAGGGTGGAAGCCTTGCGCGCCTTGGGCTTAAGCTACCGGGTGATGGAAGAACAGGGTGTTATGTTGCCTGTTTTGTCGTACCAGACTAAATATTTCAAACCTGCTTTTTTTGATGATATATTAACCATCCGCACCATAGTGAATGAAATGCCATCGGGTACGCGAATCCATTTTCAATATGAATGCCTGAATGAACAAGGCGACTGCATCAACAAAGCGGAAACAACGCACGTTTTTGTGAAAACCACGAATGGCCGCCCCTGCCCTATTCCGGAAAGTGTAATTGAAAAATTGGAGCCTTTCTTTATTGATAAACTGGCGTGAACCCTGCGCACCCTACTTTACTAATTGAAAATTAATACCTTTGCAGGCAGATAGGAATTCCCGTAAAGAGATGTTTCTCTATAACCGCGTTAACAAACAAGAACTTAGAAAGCAAGTGGCAGCCGAACCGTTTAAACGGGTTACGATGTCGTTTTATCGCTATACGCACATTGAAAACCCTGAAAAAACCAGGGATGAGCTATTTGCGCATTGGTCCACTTTGAAGGTATTTGGCAGGATTTATTTGGCTCATGAAGGCATCAATGCCCAGTTAAGTGTTCCCGAACATTCTATAAAGGACTTTACCAACCATTTATATCAAAATCCACTCTTTAAGGATGTGCCCATAAAACAGGCTATAGAAGATGACAGTAAATCATTCTTTGCGCTTAAAATGAAGGTAAAGTCGAAAATAGTGGCCGATGGCCTTAAAGAAGGCTCATTTGATGCAAGCAATACGGGTACCCGGCTCGATGCGGTTACCTTTCACCACAAGATGGATAATCTGGACATAGTGTTGGTAGACATGCGTAACAAATACGAAAGTGAGGTGGGGTATTTTAAAAATGCGCTTCGCCCCGATGTAAAAACCTTCCGCGAATCGTTGCCAAAAATATTGAAAGACATTGGAGATAAAAAAGATAAAGAACTGATGCTTTATTGCACCGGCGGCATACGTTGCGAAAAAGCCAGCGCTTATTTTAAGCATCATGGTTTTAAAAACGTTTACCAGCTTGATGGGGGGATTATACAATATGCCCACGAAATGAATCGGCTGGGCATGGAATCGAAATTTATCGGAAAGAATTTTGTGTTCGACGAAAGATTAGGAGAACGGATTACCCCTGATATCCTTGGAAAATGTTATAATTGCGGTGGGTCAAGCGACAGGCAAGTGAATTGCGCAAACCTGGCTTGCCACACTCTGATTATTCAATGCGAAAAATGCGCCTCCTCCATGAAAAGCTTTTGTAGCGAAAAGTGCCTTACTGAATATACTAACCAATCGGCCAAAGCCTGCTAAGCAAGGGAGTGCCAACTCAAGAAATACTATATAATACTAATCTGCACATCATTTAGCCCCGTGCACCTACCATCCGTATATTTTGAAGAAAACATGGAATATTAAAGAGTCTGCACCCAAAGAAAAAGTGCTGCACCTGAAAGAAGCTATCAATGCCAATGGTGTTATAGCTAATTTATTGATCCAGCGGGGCGTTGAAAATTATGACGAGGCTAAGAATTTTTTCAGGCCAACCTTAGATTCTCTTCACGATCCCTTCCTGATGAAGGACATGCAAAAAGCCGTGCAACGGATTATAGATGCCACCCAAAAAAGAGAAAAAATATTGGTGTATGGAGATTATGATGTGGATGGCACTACCGCTGTTTCGCTAATGTTCACTTTTTTGCGATGGCTGGGATTAAAGTGCGATTATTATATCCCTGACCGTTACACGGAGGGCTATGGCGTTTCATTTAAAGGGGTGGATTATGCTGCCGAAAATGGGTTTGGCCTGATCATTTCATTAGACTGTGGGATCAAATCGAAAGATAAAGTAGCGCATGCGAAAAAGAAGGGAATCGATTTTATTATATGCGACCACCACGAAACGGACAGTAACTTGCCGGAAGCAGTAGCCATTTTAAATCCCAAACAACCGGATTGCCCGTATCCTTTCAAAGAACTTTCAGGTTGTGGAATAGGATTCAAACTTATCCAGGCTCTTGCCAAAAACTATGAGATTCCGTTTTCAACCATTGAACAATACCTCGACCTGGTTGCTCTTAGCATAGCAGCCGACATAGTTCCCATTACGGGCGAAAACCGGGTGCTTACCTTTTATGGTCTGAAAAGAATTAACACAGCGCCCCGCGAAGGATTTAAGGCCATTATGGATTTGGCCCAGTTTAAAAGAGAAGTAACCGTTTCAGACCTGGTATTTGTTTTTGGCCCGCGAATCAATTCAGCCGGACGGATTGAAACCGGGAAAAATGCGGTGGAACTTCTTATTGCCGATACCCAGCAAAAAGCATTGCTTTCGGGGGAATCCGTAAACAAAACAAATGTGGAACGGAAAGATTTTGATGCCAACATTACCCAGGAAGCTTTGAACATGATTATTACAAGCGAAGAACAGAAAAAGAAAAAAACCACCGTTCTCTATAATCCTGAGTGGCACAAGGGCGTAATAGGTATTGTAGCAAGCCGTCTTATTGAAAAGCATTTCTACCGGCCTACCATTATCTTCACCAAATCAAACGGGCATGTTACCGGCTCGGCGCGTTCAGTAAAAAACTTTAACCTCTACCAGGCTATTTCGTCCTGCTCACACCTGCTCGAGCAATTCGGCGGACACAAATACGCTGCCGGAATTACCCTGAAAGAAGAAAATCTGCCGGAATTTATAGCTCTTTTTGAAGAAGTAGTTGGCAATAGCCTCGCACCTAATATGCTGCAACCCGAAATTGAGATTGACTCCATGCTGCCCTTTTCTGCCATCACAGATAAGTTTAATAACGTACTAAAACAATTCGCACCTTTTGGCCCCGGCAATATGACCCCTGTATTTATGAGTGATAATCTTATTACCAGGCGGCCTCCTCAAATAGTAGGGAGTGGGCATTTAAGGCTTTCTGTGGCACAAACAGATAAGTTACATCTTACCTTTTCGGCTATTGGGTATGATATGCAAGATTACCTGGATATACTACCTGCCGATAAGCCTTTTAAAATGTGTTATTCGTTAAAAGAGAATGAATGGAACGGCGTAAAATCCATTGAATTAAATATTAAGGATATACAGGTTTAATAACCGACCTTTTCCGCTTACTTATTCATTTCATTATCTTTGACAGACTCTGACACTATGCCTGCAAAGAATATTTACCTGGATGAATTAGAATCTGAATCGATTTACGTATTGCGGGAAGCAGCTGCCCAGTTTGAACGCCTGGCTTTGCTTTTTTCAGGCGGTAAAGACTCTATTGTATTAAGCTATCTTGCCAGGAAAGCCTTTGCTCCGGCCAATATTCCGTTTCCTTTGTTACATATCGACACGGGGCATAATTTTCCGGAGACACTCACTTACCGCAATGAATGGGTAAAAAAAATAGATGCCCGCTTAATCATTCGCACCGTGCAGGATTCCATTGACAAAGGGCGGGTTGAAGAAGAAAAAGGTTACAATGCAAGCCGCAATTTGCTTCAAACGGTTACCTTGCTTGATACTATTGAAGAGCTGAAATTAGATGCCTGCCTGGGTGGAGCAAGGAGAGATGAAGAAAAATCGCGGGCAAAGGAACGTTTCTTCTCTCACCGGGATGAATTCGGGCAATGGAACCCTAAAAACCAACGGCCGGAACTCTGGGATTTATTCAATGGTAAAAAAAATGTGGGAGAACACTTCCGGGTGTTTCCATTGAGTAATTGGACCGAGCTTGATATATGGCAATACATTAAACAGGAACAAATTCCGATACCCACTTTATACTTTTCCCATGAACGGGAAGTGATTGAACGCAATGGGCAAATCCTGGCAAAATCAGATTACCTGAACTTGCGGGAAAGCGAAAAAGGAAAAATGATGCAGGTACGTTTCCGCACCATTGGTGATATGACCTGCACCGGAGCGATTCTTTCCGATGCGGCAACCATTGATGAGGTAGTGGCTGAAGTAGCAGCTTCACGTATGACCGAAAGAGGAACACGGACCGATGACAAGCGTTCTGATACCGCTATGGAGGACCGTAAAAAAACAGGATATTTCTAATAATGGTAAATTGAAAATGCTAAATGAACTTTAATAACAATTCACAATTTACAATTTACAATTCTCAACGGGGACTGTTAAGACTGTTGACGGCAGGCAGCGTAGATGACGGGAAAAGTACCCTAATTGGACGGTTGCTATACGATACCCAATCGATTTTTGAAGACCAATACGAAGCCATTAAACAAAGCAGCGAACTACGGGGAGAACAATATGTAAACCTTGCGTTGCTGACCGACGGACTTAAAGCAGAGCGTGAACAAGGTATAACCATTGATGTGGCCTATCGTTATTTTTCTACTCCGCAACGAAAATTTATCCTGGCCGATACACCCGGACATATTCAATACACCCGAAATATGATTACGGGTGCATCATCTGCTAATCTTGCAATCATTTTAATTGATGCCCGCCATGGCATTACAGAACAAACCCGGCGGCATTCGCTCATAGCTTCTTTAATCGGGATAAAGCATATAGTGGTGTGCATCAATAAGATGGATTTGGTAGATTACAAACAAGAAGTATTTGAAAAAATCAGGAACGAGTATGAGCAGTTTTCTGCACGGCTGCAAATTGTCGATATACAATTCATTCCCATTTCAGCGCTGACTGGCGATAATGTTGTTATTAAATCTGTCCACATGCCCTGGTATGGAGGAAGCACCCTGCTCTACCTGCTAGAAAACATCCATGTAGCCGGAGATGAAAACCTGATCGACTGCCGCTTCCCGGTGCAATATGTTATACGTCCGCAGAGCAAGGAGTTTCACGATTACAGGGGGTATGCGGGTAAAATAGCCGGAGGCATTTTTAAAAAGGGAGATAGTGTAATGGCACTTCCTTCGGGAGTGGTTTCACAAATAAAATCTATACGGACATCTGACGGTGAAATAGAAAAAGCAGGGCCGGGGATGTCGGTCACTATATTGTTGGAAGACAAAATTGATATCAGCCGGGGCGATATGCTTGTGCGAGAACACAATCAACCAAGCATAAGCGACAACATAGACCTTATGATTTGCTGGCTGAATGACAAGAAGTTGGCTTTAGGTGGTAAATACGTTATTAAACATACTACCCGCGATACCCGTTGCATCATTAAAGATATCCAATATAAAATTGACATCAATACGCTTCATCGTATGGAGGACGACAAACAAATTGGGTTAAATGATATTGGCAGAATTTCCATACGCACTACCCAACCAATTTTTTGGGATAACTACCGTAAAAACCGCCATACGGGCAGCCTGATTTTGATTGATGAAGCCACCAATGAAACGGTTGGGGCAGGGATGATTATATAGAATAGAGATAAGTTATGGGATATAAGAGATGAGTGATGAGCAAAGTACTTATCTTTTTATGTTTCTAACCGGTTAAAATTTCTTTCATTAATATCATTTTCCTTGATTAATTATCCTGTTAAATTGTCAAAAACGGGCATAAAATAGCAATTAATTAGCAATGATTTTTGCAATGAAATAGCAATAGAAATGCAATGTTTTTTTTAACCCTACTATTTGCAACATATTGAATATATGTGCATTAAAAATCCGGCTGTTGCTTTTTGCAATGCTAAGCAATAGAGCAATAGAAATGGGTATCCCAAAATTTGCTTTAATGAACTTAAAAACACTTCTTGTTTTTCATGCCACAAAAATAGTGCACCAAAAAGTGGATTATTAAAAAGTCAATAACTGGCCCAAACGTCGCTGGCAATTATGTTACTATTTTGAAAATGCAAAGGAAGCTACTCATGAAACGGTTGGGGCGGGGATGATTATATAGGTATTTACTGCAAGATTCATTTCCTTAATGTAATTTTTCTTTAAGAATGCTTTAGTTTATTTTGCACCCCTTTTTATTTCTTGCCTCAATTTAACAAAGTCCTCTTTTCGAAATACTTTTTCTTCAGGCATGGGTTGGCTGTAGTGCTTGTTGGGATGAATATCTGTCAAGATAAAAACTCCAACCTTATTTTTATCTAGCCTCTTTTTAATTGTGCTTGTATTTGTTTGCTTTTGTTTTTCAGAAATATTTTGATTACTAACAATAACAATATTGTATTTAATATCTCTGTCAATATATATCTTATTGTCAGGCTCCTTCTCTTTTATCTCTACCTTATTTGTCCCATTAACATATAAACCACGTATATTTTCAATCAATGTTTGTTTCTTTTTACAAAAGGGGTAAAATTTCCTATTAAATCCTAAGTCCATTTTGAGATCAAAAAAATTTAAAATATTATTGTCTCTTTTCACTGCAATATCAGGGTAGATTGTTTGCTTCTTTTTTCTTTTATCTTTGGAATAAGTAAAGGGTTGGTCAATTAACAATTCAACTTCATTTGGGAGTATATCAGAAATATACACGGCAAAAAGGTCTTCTACTTTACTTGAAATTGGATGCTTTCTACCCCGTTTAATATTTCTTTTCCCATTACTAAAGATTGGCTTTTCTGCTTTTTTGTAAAGATTAATAATTTTCTCAATGAATTCAATATCTTCCATGTTGAGTTTTTGTAAGAAAATTCGCCTACAATAGTTAAGATAAAATAAGTTTCACCTGCTCCGCCGTTATATCATTAATACACTTACAATGTCCCCCATTCTTACAATCAATACAATCCTTATCAAGAGCCAGGTAATGTGCATTTGGTCCCAAAGGAGCCCAACGCCCTGGATGCATAGGGCGTATGGAAGGGTACAACCCTATTGCTTTTTTACCTAACGCAGCAGCTATATGCAGGGGGCCGGTACTGGCAGCTACAAGCCCATCAGCATTGGCGATAAAGGCAATCAGTTGTTCAAAACTTAATTTGCCTGTTAAGTCCGTCACACCGGGATGGTATAGTAAAATATTCTCCGTAATCAGCGCAGATTCTTCCTCTGTTCCTGTTACAAATATGTTGAATTTATCAGCAGGAAGAATTTCAATTAAGCGGTTATAGTTTTTCCAATCCCAATTGCGGGCGCTGCCGCGAGATAAGGGATGGAGTATCAAATTAAATTTTCCGGGATCAAGTTTTTTCCTCCATTCTTCATGTAACGTGGGAAGCCTTGTCAACCCATAACTATTCCCCAATTCTTCCAGCAAGGGAATTGTATTTATTCCCAATGGTTCGGCGAGTTTAAAATTTAACTGTGCCTCATGCAGGGGAGAGTTTTTCCGGGTAAAATCAATCCTTTTGTTACAATAGAGCCAATTATAAAACCGGTGGCTGGTGCCTATCCTGTATTTTATATCTGCTTTATAAGCTATGCGGGCAATTTCGGGACGAGGAAAAACATGGATGATAACTTCTGCGCCACGCCCTTTTAAGGCAAACGATGCCTCTTGCTCAGGTATAGAAGAAAGTGTATCCCAGTCAATAAATTGGTTAATATGTTCACAACAATCTATAAGGGGTTTCAAATACTTCTTGCCTAAAAATAATATCGTTGCACCGGGATATTTTTTCTTTATAGCTTGTGCAAGGGGAAGGGTAAGAACCACGTCGCCGATGTTATCGGTACGGCTAAGTATAATGTTGGGGGTAGCGCTCAGTTTCATTACTAAGCAAACGTACAAAATGATTTGAAATGGAGTTTATAAAAAAAGTCCGTCCCGACTTTACGGGCCGGGACGAACTTCACACAAAAAACTATACATACTCTTTCTCAAGGAGCATGTTAGGGGACATTTTCGGCATATACCGTTGTTCGCACCCCCATAAAAACAAACCCTTTACATTCTATCAACGCAACTATTTATTGAATATTGTGTAAGTTTCATTTTTTATTCTAATTAATTAAAAAAATATTGCTTTCTACTCAACTCCAGGCACTTCTCCATATCGATGTCCGCCACCAATAGGAAAAATTAGTTTGAACCCTACATTTCTTCCCGTGTTATAAATACCCTGGCTTTGCTGTGTAACTACCACGGGGTTGCCCCATTATAGCTTAAAAAGTATTGAGGACGGATCCGTTTCATTTGAATTTTTATTTATCCATTCTACTTTTGTTTCAACAGGACTTCTTTTGGATGGCCCATCAAAGGGCTTTTCCACGTATCCCATATAAAAGAACCCAAGTAGTTTATCGTTTTCACTTAATCCAAAATGCGGTTTAGCTTCTTTAAAATAAGTAATGCCCGCAGTTGTCCAATATGCTCCTAATCCATATGCTGTAACAGTTAGAAACATATTCTGCACTGCACACGCTACAGCTTCTATTTCCTCTATTTCAGGTAAAATATTTTTCTCATTTCGTTGCATACCGATAGAAATAACATGAGAGGATTGTAAAGGATATTCCAGAAGCTTTTTATACCTTCCTTCATTAAAAGAACTGCCAGAATATTGCTTGTAAATATTTGCCTGTAGTTCAGCAAAATAGGTTAGTCCTTCTCCTGAAAATACGTTAAACCTCCAGGGCTCCGTTTGTTTATGATTAGGCGCCCGGGTTGCATTCTCTACTATTTGCCAGATAATTTCATCGGGAATAATTTTCCCTTTCGAAAATTGATTAGGGTAGATGCTTCTGCGATTTTTTATTAAAGAATTTATCTGCTCGGTATCATACTTAATTTCCATACTTCCAAAATTATCAATTGTTGATAAAAAAGCCTGCCCCCTAAACAAAAAGGACAGGCTACACAAATAAACCAAAACACTATTTCCACATCATTCCACACATTAAAAAAATGTTATTATACCCTACATATATGAAATGCAGGGTACAATAACCGGGTTAAATACCTTTTAATTGACTCCGGGTACTTCGCCGTATCTATGTCCTCCACCTATGGGGAAAATCAGCTTAAACCCTATATTTCTTCCCATATTGTAAATTCCCTGGCTTTGTTGGGTAACTGTAACAGGGCTGACGCCATTATATGCCAAAAAGTATTGGGGACGGCTGGTATGGTCTACATAAGCAACATTCGTAAGATTGGTACAATTGATATAGAACGAACATATCACCCTAGAAGTTTTAGGATTAACAAAGTCTGTTCCTATACCTGCATTGTATAATACAAATGGTAGGGAAGGTAATTCTGTCCAGTCAGCGCTGTAAATATTCGTCTGCTGCCAATCTTTCTGTAATCCAAACTTAATATAGGTACCTTTTAGAATCGAATTATGTTTATCCGTCAACTTCAACTTTACTTCCGATGTTAAACGGGGAGCAGGTGTCCAGGGAACATGCTGGGTCGAGTCGGTTGCATTAAGCATATAGGAGTAAATATAAGTAAATCCATTATCGATTTCAAGCCATTTTGTATCAGCGGGATGTATGTTAAAATAGGCCGCAACCCCTGCAAGAATGGCTGTATTGGATTGGAACCTAAAAACAGGAAATCCTTGAGCAACGGAATCAGTACGGTTAGCAAATATAAAATTCTGTATATAGTTGCCGAAACCATCCACCTCAAAATTAATATCCTTGCCATTATTTCCAAAGGCAATATCGGCTTCGTATCCGGCTTCAGGCTTTAAATGAGGGTCGCCTATTTCAAAATTAGCTGTGCCCGGGTGTATTCCATTCTCTCCTGTTTCGGTTATGGCAGGCGCACGGTAACTTTTAGCAATATTTAATTTAATATATGAATTCTTTGGCAACTGGTAGCTTGCCCCTAAGCTACCTGAGAACCCGCTATAATTGCTTGTAAAGCCTGCAAAATTGGTATATGCGCCCGGAGTACCTGCAGTAACCACTTCCTGTCCAGCAATCCCCGGATTAAGAAGGTATAAACTTTGCGCTGTTTCATTACGGGTATCGTAACGTAACCCTCCGCTTAATGTCAGATTTTTATAATCTTTTTCCAGTATGGCAAATCCGCCGACATCAAAAAGCCAATAACTGGGAACCAAGAAAACAGACACATAGGGATGTGGTGCTTCTACATTATTATGCATATTCTCATAAAAACCATTCAGCCCTGTTGTTAGTTTCAGCCCTGAATTACTTTCCACCTGGTATTTTACAGCGTAGGGGATATCAAATTGCCACATATTTAAGAGCGGAATTGTACCTGTATCTATTTCCTCGCGATGGTCCTGCTCATAGCCAAAATCGGCCAGAATACGTCCTTGTCCCACATTTATGCTGTTTTGCCATGATATAACATCATGCTCAACTTGCTGATAGCCCACATGGGTGGGATCGTAAGATAAAAAGTTATTCCTGTTAGGGTATATCTGTCCGTTGATAGGAAAATCAAACTTAAACTGCCCGGTAGCGCTATCGCGGTTTCCATCAGGTATTTCAAGCGTACGGTGAAGAATACTGAAAGTTAAACGGCTATAACCCCATTGTTTTTCCAGGCCAAGAGTCAGCCTTGCATTATCCTCTCTGAAAGCGGTACTCCATACATAACCATCTTTTGGGTCCGAATAGCAATGAGCTTGTTCGTCACTTATTCGTAAATCCCAAACAAACCCATTATTGTTTCCGGCTATATCTTCCGAAGTTCCAATTAATCCATTATTGGTTTGATATTCTGCCAGCACACTACCCTGCACAGTTCCATTTTCGGGAAAAGGAGCCGACTTAAAACTTACTACTCCTCCTACGGCATCAGATCCATATTGAAGGGTGGCAGCTCCCCTGACAATTTCAGCATCATATACTGAATAGGGGTCAATCTGTATACCATGTTCATCGCCCCACTGAAAATCTTGTTGGCGCACCCCATCAAAAAGTGTTAATACACGGTTGAATCCTAATCCATTAACTTCAGGCTTAGAGACACCGGGGCCTGTAGTAATTGCTGTGATGCCCGGTTGTGTTGCAATGCCATCTATTACGTTTGTAGATGATTGCTCAACAAGCATATCATGCGTGACAATAGAAACAGGTACAGGAGACCGTTGCACATTGGTGGCATTACCTAACGCAGTAACCACCACTTCTTTTGCCGAAGCAGACGAAACAACCATAGCAAAATTCAATACTACTTCTCCCTTTATAGTCACCTGTTGGGTCACTGTAGCATAACCAAGAATTTCCACCTCTACCTGGTATGTTCCTTTAGGTAAGGGTGATATTTTATAATTCCCTTTTATATCTGTACTGGCGCCTAACTTAAGTTGCGGAACGTACACTACTGCCCCCGGGATAGTTTGTCCGGTAGCTGAGTCTGTAATCTTTCCACTTAGCGACTGAGCGGCCAACCCACATGAAAATAGAAACAAACCGAATAATAAAAATATGTTTTTCATAAATACTTATATATGTAATTAATAACTGACTAAAACCCTGTAAAAAAATTATAGGGTGAATGAGGGAAATAAAAAAATGGAATAAAAATTCCTTATGCTACCACAGGAGGTGCACGGGAACAAAACAAGTAAACTGTTTTGCTTAAAACAGCTTGGGTTGTATAAACATTGAGAACCCCAGTAAAAGATTTATCGGAAGGTATCTCAATATGGGCTATTGGCTCATCAAAATAGGGAAACGTAAAATCGCAAACGGGGCAATGGTGTTCGCCTTCATGAAAATGCTGGGCATCCAAAACATGGCAATGAAAATCATTACCGTGTATAATGTCGTGTATATCCTTAACGGAATAAAACCACAAAAATATCCCCAGAAAAAACAGGGATCCAATTCGCCGTATAGTGATTTTTGCTTTCATAAGCGGCGGCAAAGGTAAGACAATTTTATAATTTGAAATGCTTTAACAAAACATTAACATACCTTACTACCAGGTATTTCTGTTCAAATCAAATGCTTCCAGATAGTCGGCTATTTTTTTCAAAAAGCTGCCACCCAATGCTCCATCTACCACACGGTGATCGTATGATAAGGAGAGATACATCATGTGACGAATAGCTATCATATCGCCTTGTGGAGATTCTATTACTACCGGTTTCTTTTTAATAATTCCGGTTGCCAGAATAGCTGCCTGTGGTTGGTTAATAATGGGGGTTCCCATAATGTTTCCAAATGTTCCTACATTAGTAATGGTAAACGTACCGCCTTGTGTATCGTCAGGCATTAATTTATTTATGCGGGCACGATTGGCCAGGTTATTTACTTGTTTAGTTAAACCTAACAGGCTGTTACGATCAGCATAGCGTATTACGGGGACAATCAGGTTGCCTGTTGGCAATGCAACTGCCATACCTATATGAATATCTTTATGACGGATAATGCGAGTTCCATCTATCGATACATTCACCATGGGGTAATCTTTCAAAGCCTTTACAGTGGCTTCAACAAATATCGGGGTGAAGGTCAACTTTTCGCCTTCTTTCTTTTCAAATTCTTTCTTAACCTTTTCACGCCATAGTACCAGGTTGGTAACATCGGCTTCTACATAAGAGGTAACGTGCGGAGAAACTCTTTTAGACATAACCATGTGGTCGGCTATCAGCTTCCGCATCCGGTCCATTTCAATAATTTCATCGTTAGCCCCGATAGCCATCGGTTTGGCAGGTGCTGCATGAGTAGTTTCCTGCACAGCGGTAACTGGCTTTGCTTGCTGAACACTGCCATTTGTTTGCCGCGTAGGCAGGTACGATAGCACATCAGTTTTTGTTACCCTGCCCGCTTTTCCGCTGCCGGGTATGGCTTCCAATTCAGTGGTTGAGATTCCTTCTTTTTGAGCAATATTTCTCACCAATGGAGAATAAAACCTGCCTGAGTTAGAAAATCTGGATACAGGTTCAGCGGAAGTTGATTTTGCCTGAGTCACTACAGGAGCCGTTTCAACAACCCGAGCTTTTTCCACTTCAGCTGCAGGAGCGCTTACTGATGGGACACTCACCGCATCGCCATCCGTTGAAATGATAGCAATGGCTTTGCCTACCGGAACAACTTCACCTTCTTTGCATAGCCTTTTGACTAATATGCCATCTGAAGGTGCAGGAATTTCAGAATCTACCTTATCGGTTGCTATTTCCAATAATGTTTCGTCGGCCTTTACTTTATCGCCTTCGTTTTTAAGCCATTTAATAATAGTAGCTTCTATTACGCTCTCCCCCATTTTGGGCATTACTATTTCTGTTTGTGCCATTGCTGTTCTGAAATGAAAGGCAAAAATACTATTTATTATTATGAAACTCATACACCATCTATGAAACACATTGGGCTTGCTAAAAAAACTGATTCCTCATTCAACATTTAACCTATCTTTGCCGCCCGTGAAAACAATCAAATCACATCTGGCTGACTATACGCAGCTGATTAAAATGAGGCTATCCTTCTTAGTGGTATTCTCAGCTTCAATGGCCTATTTATGGGCAACCGACAGGCATGTGGAACCTTTGACTATATGGATGCTATCCATCGGAGGTTTTTTAATTACCGGGGCAGCCAATACCTTTAACCAGGTTATAGAAAGAAATTCTGACAAATTAATGAAGCGTACACTCACCCGTCCATTACCTGGCGGACGAATGAAAGTGAGCGAAGCGCTGACTTTCGGCATTATACTTGGTACTATTGGCGCATTATTCCTTTTCAAGATAAATGCGCTGTGCGGAATCCTTGGCCTTGCAGCCATGCTCATTTATGCAGCCGTTTATACTCCATTAAAAAAAATTACTCCGTTTACTATTTTCCCGGGTGCAGTGGCAGGTTCTTTACCAGTTGTGATAGGTTGTGTAGCAGCCACCGGCGAAATAACCAAAGGAGCAGTTATCCTTTTTGCCATTCAATTTATATGGCAATTCCCACACACATGGTCTATTGCCTGGCTCTTAGACGAAGAGTACAATAAAGCCGGTATAAAGATGCTCCCTACCTCCGGCGGAAGAAATAAAACATCGGCGATTATTATTCTACTTTCTACATTCCTTATTATTCCGGCTGTGCTATTACTATATATGTACCAGTCTGCCGGGGTAAATGTAACCTGGGCACTTGTGCTAGCGGGCGTGGTATTCTCCATTTCTGCTTATAGGTTATATATCGAACAAACCAACAAATACGCACTGCGATTAATGTTGAGTTCGTTTGCCTATTTGCCTTTTGTACTTATTGTATTGGTTCTCGCCAAATTCTTATAGCCTAGTAGAAATTCTACTTTATTTTTGAAAGACTTCCTATAAGGTAGTTTTAATAAACTTTATAAGCGACCATACGTAGTCTATTGATATGACATCCCATTGGGAAGGAATTACCATCAAAAAAATAAGTAATGCCAAACGTGGGAAAATATGTTTCATATCCCAAATAGGGTCCACTATTCCAAAGGCCAACGCAGCAAAAAACAAGTCGAATCCTAGTAAGTATAAACAATAATACTTTACAAAACCTATTATCAGCAGCCCGCCGCAGATGAGTTCAACGTAAGAGGTAAAGTATGATCCAAAGGTGCTGAAAAATTTTGGCAACCCCTTTTCCGAAAGGGGACCGTGAACGGCAGCAATAACCTGTTTCACACCTATCCGAAAAACTTTATCGTAACCTTGCAGAAAAAACAGCACTCCTAAAAATACCCTTGCGATAAAGGCAGCATCTATTTCCCTTACGTGTATTGAAAAATTCATAGTAAACATATTTATATTTCAAAGGTAGGGAATTCGCCTTACTTGATAATGATTTTTGTCATTATCTTTTATGTCATTTATTTTGCTTTACAAAACAAAATAAACTCATATAAATTATTATTTCCGGGCAGATATGGTATACCCTACTCCCAGTGAAAGATTAAATAAATTAAATGGTTGTGACCTTGTTGTTTCTGTTCCGGCAGAATTATCTTCTATACTTCCGTAGGAGGTCAATTGAGATCCTGTATTTACTACTGTGAACGAAGGAACTGCATGCAAATAATCGCCACTGAGAATTATACAGAACCGGGGCTTTACAAGATATCTGAACTCAAACCCAAAATCAAATGCAAATGCCGCAGCCGAAGTAGCAGCTTGTTGATTAATGCCTGTATTATTTCTTGCCTCATCATAATATATAGTATTAATTTCCGGTATTCTTGCCAGCATCACTCCCGCCAATATTCTGAAATCGATAGTGAGATGTTTCTTTGGATAAGTAAGATATAGCCCTGTAAGAAATGCTGAATAAGAATTATGCCCCAACGAATCGGAAACTGAACAATTAATATTTGAAAAACCGGAAACAGTATTCTCAATGCCTTCGAGCCTGGTTTTGTTAAACCCATTTATTCCATAATCGAATTTGAAGGCAATACCGCCATGCGATATAACACCCGGAAATGCAGCACTTAGTGAAAAAACCGAACCTGTTGCTGCCCCCTGATCCGATGCATAAGCAGCCAATGGAAGTGCCATTCCACCCATTACAGCTACATATCCGGTGCGAGGATACTTTGGCATAATAACCGGGCGCTGCTTATGAACTACTACTGTATCTTTCTTTACGGGCAAATGGTGAGGAACAGACACGTGGCTTGAATCACTGATATGTTTTTTATGAACATGCTTACTGACATGTTTAAGGGTATCCTGTGCATGCACATATTGAACCCCAAAAAACAAAATGACAATTGACAGTAGTAGCCTGATATTCATAAATAGATTTACAAAAATAATATTTATGGTATAATAACCCTTTTACACAAAAATTATTGTAGGCGCTCCTTTATCCTAAAATAGCTAGGTTTTCCGAACCAAGTTTTCCGGCTATAAAACCGGTAGTCCAGGCTGCCTGGAAATTAAAGCCCCCGGTAACTCCATCAATGTCCAATACTTCCCCGGCAAAATACACCCCGGGACATTTTTTACTTTCCATCGTATTTATTGACACATCCTCAAGGTTTACGCCTCCACAAGTCACGAATTCTTCTTTGAAAACAGTTTTACCCTCTACTTTATATTCGTCATTTAACAAAGTATTAAGTAACCTGTTTTGGTTCTTCTTTCCAAGTTCTTCCAGGGTTGTATCAGGGTTTATTCCGCTTTTCGCTAGTAAAAATAAATAGAGCCTATTAGGCAATTGAAAAGAGTTAGCGTTACTTATCTTTTTCTTTGGGTGGTTTTGAGTCTCTTCCTGCAAAGCTTCGCGTGCAACATCTTCATTCATAGAACCAAGCCAATTTAGTTGAACCCTAAAACGATAATCACACGCATTCAATTCTCTTGCTCCCCAGGCTGAAAGCTTTAGAATAGCAGGCCCGCTCATGCCCCAGTGGGTTATAAGCAAGGCGCCTTCGGTTTTCAATTTTGTTCCCTGCAACCTCACAATTACATTATCTACCGACACGCCCATCAACGATTTAATTGCCTCCCCAGGCATATTAAACGTAAACAAAGAAGGAACGGGAGATTCAATAGTGTGCCCTAATTTCCTTAACCAATCAAAACCTTCCGGTTTAGGTGAGCCCCCGGTAGCAACTATAACTTTATCAGCATATACTGTATTATCTCTAAAAAACAATTTGAATTTATTATTCTCTTTTTCAATACCAGTGACTGATTGATGTTGTTGAATGGAAATCCCTAATTTGTCTACTTCAAGGAGTAAACAGTTAATTATAGTTTGAGAGTTATCCGTAATAGGGAACATTCTTCCGTCTTCTTCCGTTTTTAGTTTTATGCCTCTATCTTCAAACCATTTTACGGTATCTGCAGTTGTAAATTGGGAAAATGCTTTTTTCAACTGTTTTTCTCCGCGAGGATAAAACTTTACAAGTTGCGCATTACTAAAACAGGCATGAGTAACATTGCACCTTCCACCTCCCGACACTTTTACTTTAGCCAATAATTTATCCGTCTTTTCATACATCGTAACAAGCAAACCGGGGTGATGCGTTTTGCATGAAATAGCAGCAAAAAATGCGGCAGCCCCTCCACCTATAATAGCAATTTCCATCTCTTTCTGCATCTTACTGCTGCCGTTTATACAGGGGCAAGTTAACAGCTTTCGCAATGCTGGCAGCCAGCGCATCGCCTTCGGGGCTAAATGACCAATAGAATAATTTCTTTACGGGGTAGGCTTTCCTGATTTCAGTAATTGCATCAACAGTTAGTTTTTTTGCCAGCCCTCTACGCCTGTATTCAGGCAAAACACTGGCAGAACATAGATATATAGCATCTAACTTATCTCCAGGCATGATTTCATCCAACAGTTTTCCTTCTGAAATTTCTCCCTTCAAAAAACGATTCATCGTCCCTTCCTTCACCGGGATGATAATTATCCAAACTATTGGACCATCTCCTTCATTATACTCTACCATAGTGGATGGGTTAATCTGCATAAGTTTCCCCATCACTTCTTCTGTTATGTTCAACTGTTCCGGATCATTTTTTACATCAAAAAACTCTCCCACCAATTGTAACATACGTTCCATTTTATCCGGCATATATCTACTTAAATAATACTGCAAATATCCTTATTTTAAGTTCATTGCATTATATGTAGAGTTTATTCACAAAAAAGAGAAAATATATTTTTACCTTGAAATAAATATATTAATCCAAATTCCGACTCTACTATCCCTTATTTTTTGTCCTGCAAAAGGTTATAATCACGCAACAAATTCAAAACAAAAACAACCATATTATTCAGAAAATCAGCAAATTAAATACATTACTGAAGAGTTGCGATGGAAACACTCTATTTATTCATACAAATACCCTGCATTGCTTTACAATTATCCTTAGATGAAGTACTTGGCTTCCTTTACTGTCAAAAAGAAGAAGAAATAGCTGCAATACTTATTTTTACTATCTTTGCTTATTGTTATAAAAAATACAGCTACTACACCCAACGAAAAAGGCAGAATAAACGTTATAACAATATAATAGTACCTGTGCTTTTAAATGATATATAATTATCCTATTGTCAGTAATCGAATAAAAAAGAGTAATTTCTCAGTACTCTTTGTTGCTGTTATTATTCTAAGTACTACCGGTAGTCATCTTTCGGCTCAAAATTACTGGATGCAACGGGGTGGTGGTTCTACTGCTGACGAAGGATACAGTATTACCTGCGACGGAAATAATAATAGCTACACTACGGGTTATTTTACCGGAACTGCGAGTTTTGGCAACACTGCGTTAACAGCTTCGGGAGTTTCCGATATTTTCGTTGCAAAAGTTGATTACACCGGTACCTACGTGTGGGCAGTGAAGGGTGGTGATGGCGGCCCTGACAGAGGCTTAGCTATAACCTGCGATGGTAACGGAAACAGTTATATAACAGGATACTATTACGGAACTGCAACCTTTGGAATAAATTCTGTTACTAGTCTGGGGTTGCAGAATGCTTTTATAGTAAAATACGATGCCAGTGGCAATGTTAAATGGGTAGCAAGTTGCGGAGGCTCACAGTCAACTATCGGAAATGGTATAGCGTTTGACAATAATGGAAATGTAATTGTAACAGGGCAATTTAACGGACCTGCTACTTTCGGTACTTATACGTTAACCAGCACTGCTAATAATACTAATGTATTCACCACCAAATTGGATGCTTCCAACGGAACATTTGTATGGGCCCAGGCAGGTACTGGAGCGCATACCGATAGGGGATTGGGGGTAGCCTGTGATCCTTCGGGCAATGTATACGTCACGGGGCAGTATTCTGATACCATTACATTTACCAACCCTTGTTACAGCCCGCTTAACAATGCCATATTTGTTGTAAAATATAATAGCTCCGGAGTGGAACAATGGGTTACCACCGCCGGTGGAGGAACATCAAACATTGCTAATGCTATTGCCGTAGACAACAACTCGAACGCATACATAACGGGCAATTTTACAGGATCTCTTAACTTTTATGCCAACATCCATGCTACATTAACCCAGACTTACACAAACCGCATCTTTATTGCCAAATACGATCAAAGCGGAAACCTACAATGGGATGTAGCCGACGGTTCTGATAATCCCGTTGTATCCAACAGCATTGCCGTTGACGGTTCAGGGAACCCTTACATTATTGGCAGCTTTGAATGCATAATGAACAGCTATGCCGACCAATATGGACAAGGAACGTTTACCTCCGTGGGCGATTGGGATATATTCAATGCGGAATACAGTTCGGGTGGCGGGGGATGGATGTGGAGCAGGCAACTTGCAGGACATGGCAACAACTATGGAAATGGAATCGCAGTCTCCTCCGGTGGTAATGTTTTTGATGCCGGTAGTTTTGACGAGGACATGATCATCACTGATAATCCAACCAACTTTAAAGGATATAATACAAGCGGTCTTAATTGCACCCCTTCTTATTGCTCAGATAGTTATTATGGAGATTACGTCACCTTTTCTACCGCTGGCGACTTGGACGTGCTTATTGCCGAACCGATTGATTTGAGCCGCCAGACATATGACTTTTATGAACGTACGGGTAATTCTTGCAGCAGACCTATTGTTCGAGTTTGCATAGGCACTGCTAACATTTGTCAAAAAACCGCAGAGTTTTGTACCGCAGGAACGATTAATGTCATTCCAAATGTTTGTAGCGGCATAGCGCCAAATTTTAATTATTTATGGTCTGATGGCGATCGTTCATTATCAACCATTGCAAATACAACAGGATGGTACTCTGTAACCCAAACTTCGGTTGACGGTTGTGTTTCAACTACAGACAGTATTTATGTAACCATTGACCCGCCTCCTTCCCCGCCTACAATATCAGATAATATAGTTATCAATAGTAATTCTTCGTCGCCTACGCCTATTAGAGTTTGCCAACGTTCGGTAACACTTACAGCGGGAAATTATGCCGGAAATTCATCCTGGTATTGGACTGCGCCCAATAATATCGTAACAAACGCTTCCACCCTGACATTAAATTTGGGCAGTGACAGTGGAAATTACTGTTTCACTGTAATTGATAAACATGGTTGCATCAACCAGACCTGTGTATGGGTTGCCATCGATAGCGCATTACCCCTGATCGCACCCAAATTGAAATGCATCACATGCTTACATGATAGTGCTGTTGTATGCAGCGGATCGTCATTTGAAATGCTTCCGTACGACACGATTTCAAATCCCCTGGCGAACCCTAGTAAGTGTATCCCCGATGGTGTTAATTACTGGGCCATAAGTCCCGATACAAACGTAGGATATGGATATGTAACATATTGCCTGGATTTAAATGTCATTTCCGTGAAAGACTCGGGGTGGTATCATATTACAGATACACTTGTCGAATCAAATGTTTGTGGCAAAAAAAAGTTCATTCTAACCGATTCGGTTTTTTTGCGTGTTCACCCTTTACCTGTGGTAAACTTGAGTGTTACTGGAAAAGGGCCATTGTGCGCGAACGATTCTGAATGGGTGGTTGGCACGGGTAATGTGCCGTTCGTATGGTCGAACGGAAGCACACAAGACAGTATTCATGTTGGAATTGGAAACTATGCCATTAAAGCTACTGTAACTAACCAATATGGGTGCTCAACCACTTCTATATCCAGCTACGATGTACCGACCTTTAATCCTTCGATACCATCGATTTCGATGAATCCACCGAGTGGGGTAATTTGTCCGGGTGACTCTGTCCGATTAGCATGTACCGGAGGAGTATTTCAAAAATATCAGTGGTATGGTCCCCGGGGACCTTTGGCTGTAGATGATTCCGTAGCCTATGCCAAAACTCCGGGCAATTATTATTGTGTAGGAAGCGACAGCCTCCCCTGTCCCACTTCCCGACTATCTAATACGGTGCTCGTTGAATCATATGCTACACCATATCTGCAGACACCTCCTAAAAGAAATATTTGTGTGGGCGATTCTATAGCATTACAAGTGGTAGCATCTAACAACGCTGTTGTACAATGGCTACCTCCATTAAGCGGCGACTCTCTCGTTCAATATGTAAAGAGTCCGGGAAAATATTCGGTAAAAGTTACCGCCTGCGGTATACCTACTATATGCAGCGTGACCATTACAGAATCAAGCCCGTTTGCCACCATAAATATTACCCCTTCAAAAACGATTTGTGTAGCTGGAGATTCAGTAAAACTCTCGGGACTGAAATCTTTGTTTAGTTACCAATGGACACCCGGAAACGATACGACACAGACTATCTACATAAAACAGCCTGGCACTTATAGCCTGTCTACAATTGATACATTCGGGTGCAGCGCAACAGCCAATGTGGTTATATCACCTCCAATAAGGGATTCAATAGTCAAGCTAACTAATATTAACTGTACGGGAGACACTACCGGGTTCATTTCTATCGGAGTAAAGGGAGGTTTGCAGGCTTACACATATACCTGGAAGCCTTCTATAAGCACTAATGCTACAGCTTCCGATTTGAAAGCCGGGTCATATACGGTTAGTGTAACCGATGCTAACGGATGCATAAAATCTACACCCATTACACTTACACAACCAGCTATACGACTTGCATCTGTTATTTCATCTTTTACAAGTTTGAAATGTTTTGATGATTACAGCGGTGCCATTACGGAATCTCCTATAGGTGGAGCTTTACCTTACACTTATTTGTGGATGCCAGGCAGTCAGACTTCAATAACAGCCAAAGGACTCAGTGCCGGTAGTTATACTGTAAATATTACCGATGCTAATGGATGCAGCGCTTCATCATCTGCTACACTTACCCAACCTACCTTATTAACCGTTACCATAAGCGAACCCAAGGTTATTTGCCAGGACAGCACCGGCAACCTATATGCTAATGCCGCCGGAGGTACTGTACCATATATTTATTCGTGGAGTTCAGGAGGCACTTCCAGCGCAGCTACCATAACGCCTACATCAACGGCCAATTATTCCGTAATGATAACAGATGCCAAAGGATGCAGTGCAACTGCGCAGGTTATGTTACAGTACGGACCTTTGTTTAAATTGAACGTTGAGGGCAATACGATGCTGTGTGCCGGAGACTCTACTACCCTGTGTGCCAATGCAGTGGGAACCGAGTACGGAGCTACTTATTTATGGCAACCTATCGGCAGTACCAGTGCATGCATTACGGTAGGCCCCACGTCAACCACCATTTATACTATAACTGTACGCGATGGGTGCGGAGCCACTGTAACAGCTACCCCGAAAGTTTATGCAAGGCCTACTCCTGTGGCCAATATGTCGGCTAACCTGCTGCAGGGATGCGCCCCACTTTGCATGCAATTTTATAATGCTTCCACTGTATTGAAGGGTAGCATACAACAATATATATGGCAATTCGGAAACGGGGATACCTCACATTCTCCAAGCCCTGTTTATTGTTATCCGGTTGGAGGAAGCTACAATGTTTCTTTAACAGTTATTTCTGATAGTGGCTGTAGTTCTACAGTGAAAAAGATAGACATGATAACCGTTTATAATCCGCCCAAAGCAGCATTTACTTATTCGCCGCAATATGCCTCTATCCTATCGCCCACTGTTCAATTCACCGATCAAAGTTCAGACCCTTATGGCATCGGCATCGCTTATTGGTGGTGGACCTTTGGAGATGCTACCGATTCAACCAGCATTGCACAAAATCCCATTCATACTTATCATGACACAGGAACTTATTGTGCTAATTTAATAGTGATGGACAATAACGGTTGCGCTGATACTACCACAAATTGCTTGATTATCAATTCTAATTTTTCGCTTTACATCCCTTCCGCCTTTACGCCAAATAGTGATGGGTTGAATGAGATGTTTAAGCCTGTGGGTCGATACATCAGGAACTATGAAATGTATATTTTCGATCGCTGGGGTCTGGAATTGTTCCATAGCACTAATATAAATGATGGCTGGAACGGTACAGTGCACGGAAGCTCCGCTATTTGCCAGGAAGATACTTATGTATATAAAATAACGGTGACCGATTCGCAGGGTGGACAACATTCTTATGTAGGAAATGTAACCTTGCTTAAATGAAATTAAATCCATTTAGCATTATAGTATCCTGTTCAGCTCAATGGAGAATAGATATATACCTTTTGCCCTGATAAATAAATATTTAGCCTTTTGTTATTAATTATTTCATTATGTTTGTATTCGCTATAAATTACATAAAAAAACTCATTCATACACCCAACTCACGGAACAAATTGAACGTATTAGTGCATATAAATGTTATTCTGCCTAAATGAAACATCCCTACTCTCTACTCCTTTTCCCTTTTAAAAAATATTTTTCCCTGCTATGCATGGTGGCCATTTTTTGGGGCATGGGAACCAAATCTCTTTCGGCGCAAACTTATTGGATGGAAAAAGGCGGAGGCCCATCGGCTGATGAAGCATATAGTATTGCCTGCGATGGAAGTAACAACACTTACACCACAGGTTATTTTACGGGCACGGCTTCATTCGGGGCTTATAACTTAACAGCCGTAGGAGTTTCTGATATTTTTATTGCCAAAACCAATAGCAGCGGTGCATATCAATGGGCGGTAAAAGCAGGCGACGGAGGTTCGGACAGGGGTCTGGCTATAACCTGCGATGCCAGTGGAAATAGCTATGTGACGGGATATTATTACGGCACTGCAAAATTTGGCGCACATACCATAACCAGCGCTGGGCTACAGGATGTTTTTATTGCAAAATATGATAATACCGGAACTATACAGTGGGTAGTTAGTTGCGGTGGAACACAATCAGATATTGGAAATGGCATAGCACTCGATAATAATGGAAATGTAGTGGTAACCGGCCAATTTACCGGTACTGCTACTTTTGGAACTTATACACTTACCAGTACAGCTAACAATATTAATGTATTTACAACCAAGCTGGATGCATCTACAGGTAATTTTTTATGGGCCAAATCAGGCGTAGGGCCTCATACTGACAGAGGACTTGGAGTGGCCTGCGATCCCTCGGGAAACGTATATGTTACTGGACAGTTTACAGATACCATTACCTTCACAAATGTTTATAAAAGCAACCTGTACAATGCAATATTTCTAGTAAAATATAACAGTTCAGGGGTAGAACAATGGATTACTGTGGCCGGCGGAGGGACATCAAACATTGCTAATGCCATTGCTGTGGACAACAGTTCCAATGTATATATTACTGGGAATTTTGCTGGTACTCTCGACTTTCTTGTAAATCCCATTGTCAAACTTACACAAACCTATGCCAACCGCATCTTTCTTGCTAAATATGATCAAAATGGAAATCTTCTCTGGGATGTAGCCGACGGTTCTTCTAACCAGGTAACTGCAAACAGTATTGCCCTTGACGGGTCAAGCAATCCCTATATTATTGGAAGTTTTGAATGTATTATGAATAGCTATGCCGACCAATATGGGCAAGGAACCTTTAATTCGGTTGGATATTGGGATATTTTCAATGCTGAATATAGTTCTGCGAACGGAGCATGGCAATGGAGCAGGCAGATTGGAGGACATGGCAACAATTACGGGAATGGAATTGCAGTATCATCAGGCGCCAATATATTCGATGCAGGAAGTTTTGACCAGGATATGATTATAACGGATGTTCCGCCACTTACGGGGTATAACTTGGTATCGGCTAACGGATGCCCATCGGTTTACTGCTCGGATAACTACTATGGAGACTATTCATATATTAACACCAACGGAAACCTAGATGCCTTTATCGCTGAGCCCATAAACCTGAATCGGCAAACGTATGATTTTTATGACCGTTCAGGCAATGGCTGCAGCAGGCCCCGTGTAAATGTTTGCGTTGGCACATCAAATACCTGCCTGGACACAGTACAATTTTGCAGCGATGGTACAATAAAGGCCATTCCCAACACATGCAACACCATAGGACCAAATTATACTTATTTATGGTCTACTGGTGCAAGGGCGCAATCTATAACAGTATCTTCTAAAGGATGGTACTCGGTAACGCAAACTACCGTAGATGGTTGCACGTCGAGCAAAGACAGCATTTATGTTATCATTCACGCTCCCCCATCCCCTCCAACAATATCTGATAACGTCATCATTAATACCAATTCGCCAACGCCGAAACCTATAAGGGTTTGTGAACATTCTGTAATACTTACGGGCGGCAATTATGCTGGTGATTCCACCTGGTATTGGACAACCCCAAAAAACACCCGGCTCGATTCTACCAAAATAACGGTGACGCTCCATTCGGATAGCGGATACTATTGCTTTAATGTGGTAAATAAATTTGGCTGTACAAGCCAAACCTGTGTATGGGTTGCAATTGACAGCGCTTTCCCGGCGATTGTTCCAAAATTAATTTGCACCACCTGCAAACATGATACGGCTTACTTATGCAAAGGTACCTCCTTTACTTTATTCCCTTATGATTCGCTTACCAATCCTACGGCAAATCAATCTTTATGTATCCCCCCTTCGGCAGCTACAACTAATTATTGGTACACCAGGCCCGATACCGGCATAGGTTTTTCAAGCAAAACAAATTGTCCTGATAAAAATACCTTTACTCCACATTATTTCGACTCAGGGTGGTACCACATTACCGATACCATTGTCCAATCAAATGTTTGCGGCAAGAAAAAATATGTAGTGAAAGATTCTGTTTTTGTACGTATATATCCCGTACCTGTTGTTAATCTTAGTATAAAAGGCAATACATCGCTTTGTGCAGGCGATTCCGAATGGATAGTAGGTTCCGGTAATGTGCCTTTTAAGTGGTCGAACGGAAAGACAACCGATAGCATCCATGTAGTAATTGGAAATTACTCTATCTCAGCAACGGTAAAAAATGCGTATGGATGTTCTACATCAGGTACAGCCAGCATCAATGTAACTGCTTTTGCAGCCACCACTCCCACTATTACTATGAATCCCACCAACGGTGTGATATGTCCGGGCGATTCTATCCAGCTAACTTGTAAGGGAGGCCCCTATGAAAAATATGATTGGTATGGTCCAAACGGTCCTCTGCCACTGGACACTTCTGTGGTATATGTTAAAACAGCCGGTAATTATTATTGTGTGGGCATTGACAGCACTCCATGCCCATTTTTAAAGTTATCCAATACGTTGATTATTGAATCGTACGCTACGCCATATCTGCAAGTACCTGCCAACAACAACATTTGTCCGGGTGACTCTATCATCCTCACTGTAGTTGCATCAAACAATGCTGTAATACAGTGGCAACCACCTTTAAGCGGAGACTCTACTATACAGGTTATTAAGACCCCGGGTACCTATTCAGTAAAAATAACTTCCTGCGGTATACAAACCATCTGTACTACAACTATTACTAAATCGAGCCCTTTTGCCATTATAACGGCTACTCCATCTAAAACCATTTGCACAAAGGGCGATTCTATAAAACTTTCGGCGGCAGTAGGCATGGCCAATTATTTATGGCAACCTTCCAATAATAGTAACCAAATTATCTATGTAAAGCGTGGAGGCACTTATACATTAACCACCGCCGATTCATTTGGATGTACAGCTACAGCCAACGTAACCATTGCTCCCCCTTTGAGCGACTCCTTAACCAAATCGGTTAATATCAGCTGCACGGGAAGCAGCACAGGGCTTATTTCGTTGGGAATAGCCGGAGGATCTACTCCATATACTTATTCATGGACACCCAATGTGGGAAGTACGGCAACTGCTTCTAATCTTTCCGCAGGACATTATACAGTAACTGTTACCGATGCCAACGGTTGCGCAAAAACACTATCAGACAGCCTTAGTCAACCACCTAAATTATTAACGCCAAGCATATTATCCGTGTCCGATATTAAATGCTTTGGACAATTAACCGGTATGGCTACAGCCGGAGCTGCAGGAGGAGAGCCAGCTTATACCTACTTATGGAACCCGGGTGGCCAATCTTCGGCTACTGCCTCCAACCTTAAAGCAGGCAGTTATACCGTTATCGTTACCGATTCGGTGGGATGCAGCAAAACTTCTTCAGTAAGTATTACACAGCCAACGGCACTTACTATAAATCCAACTTCAAAAGATGCCTCATGTATTGATACTGATGGTTCTGCCGGTATTGTAGTTACGGGAGGCACTTCTCCATACACATATATCTGGAACCCGGGCGGAAATAACACGCCTTCTATTACAGATTTGAAACCGGGTTCTTATTCCGTAATCATCACAGATGGAAATGGATGTAAAGACAGCAATACGATAAAGGTAGGCCTCAATAAAACAATGAACATTACTATTTCAGGACTTGATTCCATATGTAATGGACAAACCATTACACTTGATGTTTCAGGAGGTACTGTGTATAAGTGGTCTACGGGTAGTACATCAACGTCCATTACGGTATCCCCTACTTACAATAACAATGCTATTTGGGTAAAAGCTACCACAGGTGTATGCACGGATTCTCTTCCGTACAACCTGTTTATCTATCAACCTTTGGAGGTATTGCCGATAAACGACTCTATTTGCCCGGGAACATCTTTCAAATTAGATATACATCTTACAGGAGGAAAACCTGCGTACACTTATACCTGGAATAATGGAATAACAGCCGACAGCCCCGGTCCTATCTCTGTTTCTCCTGATTCATCTACCACCTATAAAGTATCCATAAGTGACGGATGCAATTACACTGCCTCCACTTCTGTCTATGTTAAAGTGCTTGATAAAGGAACTGCGGCCTTTACATTTAAGCCAGATTCTATCGAATCGGGTCAGATCATAAACTTTACCAATGACAGCAAAAACACCACTCGCTACCTTTGGACTTTTGGCGACGGGGGTTCATCGGGTATTTTTGATCCTGAACATATTTATCTTGATTATGGCAACTTCCAAATCATTCTTGTAAGCTATGCCCCTGATGGATGCCCTGATACGGCAACAAAAGATATTTTCATCATACCAAAAGTATATATCCCGAATGTGTTCACACCGAACGGAGATGGATTTAATGATATCTTCTATTTTACTATCCAGGGTGCAAAATGTTTCCATGCAAACATATATAACCGTTGGGGAGTGCTGATATATCAATTAAACTCATCAGCAGACGGCTGGCCAGGGATTGTTCAACAAACTAAACTACCTGCATCTGATGGTACCTATTACTATATCCTGCATTATTGCGACTACCTCAATGGTCAGCACGACCTCGATGGTTTTATTACCCTGATACGGAATAAACATTAGTCAGCTTTCATTCCGGGTACGGACGTAATAGAATATCTTTGCGTCTGTTATATTATATAAACTATGAAGGTAACTGCTGAGCTACTTAATGCGAAGAGAAATTACGGAGGCTGCAAGAAAAAATTGCTCCGCTGGAATGATTCGCCATTATAGAAGTCTCCCACACTAAAGCAAGTTTGAAAAAACCTGAAAAGGAACACAATTACAGTAGACTATGAAAGGAGAGGTTCCCCAAAAAAACACTAAAAAGCTATCCCCCTTCTGGAGAATTATTCTCGAAGTTAGTTTTATACTCTTTCTATTCTATGCCAATTTATTGATGGGTGAATTTACTCATTCCGGAATGGGACAGAAAAACGGCTTAATATGGGCTATTCAGGATATTTTTACTATAACTAATTTCATTATCGCCATCCTGCTGGCATTTGTAGGATACATTGTTTTTGAAATTTTACGAAAGAGGGTTTAAATATCTTCGGCCTGATTTCCCGATAGACCGAGGCTTATTGTTTCCCAATATAATAGTCAATTACTTTCTTTTGCAGCGCCAAATTAACATCGGACTGTGCCTTATTGACTTGCGCCTGCAACAGCGCTACCTGTGAATTGGAAAGCGTTACAAAATCAGTACGCCCCACATTATATTGGCCTTGTATAACATAAAATGCTTGCTGGGCAGCTGTCAACCCACGGGTAGCAGTGCTTATCTGTTGTAATGCCGCTAAGTAATCATTGTAAGCCTGTTTAACATCCGAAGAAATTTGTACCATCAGGTCATCGTTTTCTACTTCCTCACTGCGTTCCTCAATAGTAGCAATATCTACATTGGTTTTATTATATAAGCGGTCGAAAATATGCCACGAAAGACTCAACGCTACCTCGCCATACAATTGCCCAAATAAAGCTTTGCCATACGGTTCCTGCGGACCCAGTACATCGGCACCGTTAACATATAACTGGTTAAAATATCCCCCGTTGGAAACCAGGCCGCCCTGTAAATAGAGTTTAGGCAGGTAACCACTCCGGTACTGTTCAATTTGCCAATCGGCTATTTTCATATTCAATTCCGATGATTTTAAATCAGGCCTTTGTGCAATAGCTGTATCAACCAAAATTTGCACACTCTGGTACCCTTGCCCTAAAGGTGTAGTATCTACTGCCATATACCCAATTTTGTATTTATCAGTCTGGCTGATTCTCAGTTTACGTAATAACAAAATGATGTCATTTTTTAATTTATCCTCCGATTGTATTTCAAACAACTTATCGCTACTCATTTCAGCTTGTTGTTGGTATAAGTCAGCTACTGTTTTCCTGCCCACATTCGTCTGCTCTTGCAACTGGGACTCTCGCTGGGTAGATACATCCAGGTTTTTTTGAGCGTAGTCCACAATTTTCCGGTCGAGCATTACTTGCAAAAATGTTTGGGTAATGTCATAGGTTATTTGCTGCTTGGCCCTGTCGAGATTATATTGTGAAGCAGATTTTGATAATACGGCAGCTTTTAACGTTGCCTGATTTGAAAAGCCATTAAAAATATTAATGGTACTGCTCAACTGGTAATTGAGCTGTGTCTCCCTGGAATTAACCAGTGTGGGTTCTGTTGTAGTGAGTAAATTACTTCCCCCTAAATATCCGTAATTGCTGTTAAAGTTCAGGTCAGGGAGAAACTGCCCGTAAGCCCCGATTAAAGCGGCACCGGTAATTTGCACCGAATCCTGGCTGCGCAATATATGAGCCGACTGGGTGAGTCCTAACCGTATGCAATCGTCGAGCGACAATACCTTTACCGAGTCCTGCGCTTGCATATTATTAGCAGAAATGCACAATGTGGAGACAATTGCAAAAAAATATTTCAACCTAATTTTCATTTCAACCCTTTTTTAAACTATCGAGCTTATTGAAGAACCCTTACTTTTTGACCATCTAAAAAACTCTCACCTATTGAAAGCGCCACCCTATCCCCTTCTTCAATTCCTTTCACACAAATTACTTCGCCCGTATTGCGCAACACTGTTATTTCTTTAAAATGTAACACGCTATCTTTATCTACTGTGGCCACTAATGTTTTACCCTTATTAATAATCAAGGCAACCGAAGGAATGATAAGCGACCTAGCTTGGTCTTGAATGGGTAGTTTTATGTGAACTTGTACGTAGCTGCCGGGTACTATAACGTTGTCTTTATTTTCAATATCCACCTCGCATAGCATCATGCGTGTATGTTCATCCAGTTCACCTGCCATACGGGTGATGTTAGCTTTCACATGCAGATCGGGGCGTTCGGTCAAGGTAATATCGACGCTGTCTCCTGTTTTCAGGTTAGCGGCATCGCGCTGCTCCACGTAGGCATAAATCCTTAACCTGCCAAGGTCGGCGAGGGTTACCACAGGCTGTGCACTGGTTTGGGAATTATCAGCATTCTGTATTAAAGCCCCGGGGTCTACATAACGGGCAGTAATGGTACCACTGAACGGAGCTCTCAAATATTGATATTGCTTTTGTTCTTCCAGTGATTTTACGTTGGCTGCTGCCATATCGGCATTGGTTTGAGACAGCTCTGCATCTTCCTGGGATATGAATTTCTTTGCCAGCAGATCCTTGTCACGTTCTGCTATTTTCTTTTTGTTTTCAAGATCAGCAATAGCTGAATTATACTGTTGGTCTATTTCCGGGTTATCCACGTATGCCAACTCCTCGTTTTCGGTTACCTTATCGCCTTTGTCCACATTTATTTTTCCGAGGTAGCCGCTAATTTTAGAATAGAGCGTAGCGCTTTGGTAAGGTCTTGCTTCGCCTATAAGCACCAACTCTTTTCCGCCCGAACCGAAGTGGGCAATAGCTGTTTTAACCACAGGGCCTTCTTTCAGTTCCTTTGCACGTTGGGCGCTTTCCGCTTCTACCGAAGATGTTTTCTTCATGTAAATTCCTGCTATTCCTCCTCCCATCAGCAACAAGATTATAAAGCCAGCTACCAGCAGCTTATAATTGATTTGGGTTTTAGTTCCGGTTGTCATATTGTTATTACTATTATTATTCAATGTGTCCTTTAGCTTCTTCTTCAAATTTTACATCCATGGTGTGATAGGTGGGCATGCTTTTGCGAAGCACTGAATAGAATATTGGCACAACAAACAGGGTAAATATCGTTGCAACCATTAATCCACCAATAACGGCCCGTCCAAGTGGGGCATTTTGTTCACCACCTTCGCCCGATCCAATGGCCATCGGTATCATACCTAATATCATGGCAATAGCCGTCATAAGTACCGGGCGGAGCCTTGTTTTCCCTGCTTCCAGAGCAGCGTCCAGAGCATTCGCCCCTTTTTCAACCCGCAAATCGTTGGCAAAGCTCACCAGCAATATAGAGTTCGATACAGCTATACCGATAGCTACGATAGAACCCATAAGCGATTCCACATTGATGGTGGTTCCGGTAAGTGTAAGCATCCAGAGTATACCCATAAAGGCCCCCGGAATTGAAAGCATAATGATGAACGGATCCATCCATCCCTGGAATAAAACAACCATGAGAAGATATACGAGGGCAATAGCTATTATAAGCCCCAAGCTCAGTGTACTGAAAGAAGAATGCATTACCTCGCTTTGCCCCCGCAGATTAATGCGCATACCCGGAGGCAATTTACCCAGACCATCAATTTTTTTCTGGATAGCATCCGATACTGAACCCAAATCACGTCCTTCCACATTAGCATCAATATTCATAACCCTTTGCACCGTATAATGACTAAACAAATTGAATTGGGTTGTATTGGTTATCTTAGCCAGATTACCTAATGTTTGCGCCTGCGCGGCGGGTAAATTAGTGGGAGATGATGAACTATTGCTATTAAATACAGGATTAAGGGTTGTTATGGGTGTATTCATCAAATCTTGTACAGAGCCAATTTTCTGGTAAGGTGTTTGCACCACCACCGGGTAATTTACGCTGTTTGACGGATTGATGTACCACGACGGCCCCACCATGGTACTCGACGAAAGAGAGATGAGAATATCATTGGCTACTGCTTGTTGCGTAAGCCCCAATTCAGCAGCTCGCACGCGGTCAACGTCCACTTTAAACGTAGGGTAATCGAGCACCTGTTTGATCACCACATCTTCCACACCGGGAATAGATTTCATCTGGTCGCGCAGGGTACGGGCATAGTCATACGACTTATAATAGTCGGGAAATTGTATTTGCACATCGAGTGGTGCCGAAAGGCCAAAATTTAATACCTGGTTCACAATATCGGCTGATTGGAAATATATTTCACACCCGGGAAAATGCTCATTAAGGTCCTTCCTTATTTTCTTCACATAACCGAGTGTAGGTTTATGGCCTTCCTTCAGCGATATGGTGATTTCAGCATCCATACCGCTTGCATTATCTGTATTCACAAATGCGAGATTATAAGAAACCGGAACCCCAATCATATCGTTAATCGTCTCCAGTTCGTTTTTCGGAATAATTTGCTGTATGCGTGCTTCAGCAGAATCGACTAATTTTTCCGTTTGTTCAATACGTGTTCCCGAAGGAGCGCGAAAGTGCATTTTCATCATACCCGAATCGGTGCCGGGGAAGAAATCGGTGCCGACAATTCCCAACAACAAAAACGAAGCTACAACGGCAACACCTACAAAAATGAGTGTGGTCCTTTTATAATGAAGAAGTATATTTAATAATCTGCCATACGAATTTTGGAAACGTTCAAAATTACGGTCGCGCCAATTATTAAATCTTACCATTATTCTTTTAAGAGGTCCCATATGCGGGTCATTAGGGTCTTCATGTAATGGCTCATGCTCCATTAACATGCGGGCAAGCGTAGGAACCAATGTCCGCGATAAAAGATAGGACGCCATCATGGCGATAACAACTGCCAATGCAAGCGGAGTGAATAAGAACTTGGCAGGGCCTGTGAGCAATACCACCGGGAAGAATACGATACATATTGCGAGCGTAGCCACAATGGCCGGAGTGGCAATTTGGCTGGCGCCGTCGAGAATGGCAACCGTAAGCGGTTTACCCATGTGCCGGTTACGGTGGATGTTTTCTACCTCAACAGTAGCATCATCAACCAACATCCCTATTGCGAGCGATAATCCGCCTAATGTCATAATATTAATAGTATCTCCAAGCAAATTCATCCCGATAATGGAAACAAAAATGGAAAGGGGTATAGAAGTACACACTATAATAACACTGCGCCAGCTTCCCAGGAAAAACAATATCATCATGGATACTAATATGGACGCAATAATGGCTTCGCGCAAAACATTTTTAATAGAATTACGAACAAAAACAGACTGGTCAAAATCTACTTTTAAATCGAGTCCTTTGGGTGCAGTTTCTTTAATAACCGGTATCATTTCCTTGGCAGCTTCTACCACCACCAGGGTCGAGGCATTCGCCTTTTTCAATATAGTTAGGTAAGCCGCCCTCGAACGGTTTACACGCACTATATTAGTTTGTTCGGCATAACTATCCGATACCTTAGCCACATCGCCCAGCAAAACAGGCTGCCCATTTACCACTTTGAGCGGTATTTGCTCAAACATTTTTACACTGTCGGGACTAGAATTGAGCGCTACGTTAAATTCCGTTTCGCCCATCCTTGCCGAACCGGCAGGCAAAATTAGGTTGGACGACTGAAGAGCTGTTAAAATATCATTAGGCGAAAGACCCTTGGCTGTTAAGGATCTGGGGTCTATATCAATCATGACCTGCCTGTTCTTTCCACCAAAAGGAGCCGGAGTTGCCAACCCTGGGATAGTAAACAAACGGAGACGGATAAAATTGAGACCATAGTCAAAAATCTTTTCTTCGGGCAGAGTTTTACTGCTTAATGTAATTTGTGCAACGGGGACGTTTGTAGCATTATACTGAATTATTACCGGTGGCGTCATTCCCGGTGGCATAGCCCGAAGAGCGGTGCTGGAAACAGCCGTCATTTGAGCAATAGCAGCCCCTATATCGGCGCCCGGTTCAAAATATACTTTCAGTATCCCTATACTCGGAATAGATGACGATTCGATTTTTGAAACTCCATTAACCGTACTGGATATAGCTCGTTCATCTAAAAAGATTACTCTTTTTTCAATATCATCGGCAGAAAGGCCGGGATAGTTCCATACTACAAGAACCACAGGTATGTCGATAGGAGGGAAAATATCTACCAGCATGGCTCGTATGGAAAGAATTCCCATCATGAGAATTAAAAGCGCCATCACGGCAACTGTATATGGCCTGCGTAGTGCAAGCCTTACAATCCACATCATCTTCTTTTACAATTTAATTGATTCACTTCTTTTATCTTGCATTCCTGATTCAGAAATATCAACCAAGTTCTTATATATCGAATCTAACTGATCATTCAATTTTTCTATTTCCGGGGTTGAAAGTTTTTGCATGATTGAGTTATTAAGACGATTTATCGTAGCAATAATTTCGGGCATGCTTTTTTTCCCTTTCTCCGTAAGCTGTATATAATACTCCCTCCGATCTGATGGGTTTTGAGTGCGCTTGATAAATTCCTTTTTACTTAAATCATCCACCACTCCAACCATCATTGCCTTATCAATATGAAGCGAATTAGCAATAAACCGCTGGCAGCATTGGTCGCCTGTTTCATTTAATAGAACAAGCACCGAAAAATGCCTTTCTAATCCTAAATGAGAAAGCTGTTCAGCTAATACAGAAAGATATAGTTTACCCAGCAGATTAAATTTCCTACCATAGGAAAATTCTTTCAGTTCAAATATCGAAACTTCCTTTTTGGGCATGAATTAATTTAAAAGAGGGAGCAAATATAGTTTATTTTATTAATAGTTTGCACATTAAACCATTTTTAAGTTCAATACCGCCTACCCCGCTACATTTTATACTTATATCAATATTATAAAAGCCAACAACCACAACTCAATGCCCCATTATTCAACTATTGCATCGCTGAATGAAGATAAAAAGGCATTTATAAAGATTACAGATTGTCTTTATTAAGCATTAAGGTATTTATAAGTTTCCACCTATTAGCCAAATATTAATTCTACGTAATCGCTTTGTATTTAAAATGTTATGAAGTTGAAATAATCAAAAAATAATAATCCGTTTTAAAATATAAGTAACTGACTACCATAGCAATACATGGAAAGCTATAAAACAGATGTACCAAGTTATTTTTTTTTCTTACTTTTGACTCCGAAAATGAATCATTAATTAACGCCGATTCTCAATCTTAGAACACTATTAAAATTAAAATTATTCAAATGAAAAAACTAATATTAGCCGCAGCAGTATTATTAACTGGTTTTGTAAATAATGCACAAGCACAAAATGCCATACTTGACCAAAATCCATGGTCTGTAGGCGTTGGTTGGGATTTTACTGCCAATAACGGATACAGAGACCATCGTTTTCTCAATATCTCTAGCTGGAATACTGCATCCTATCCATGCACTATAAACATTTCAAGAACCCTTGGCTGGGGCTTCTCACTGGAAGCTTCTTTTGCTTATGCAAATCAAAAAGCAGGCCAAGTAGTAGATAAGGGCATAAGTACGGTAGCTGAGAGCTACTATATGTATGATCTTATTATCAAGTATAACCTGCGTTGCTTTTATAATAGCAGCAAGTACGTAATTCAACCTTATGTTTTATGGGGTCCGGGATTAAATTATGTATTCCCATTTATGCCACAGGAAGGCAATCCACATGATGTGGGCAGTATTTATCCTCCATTTATTTTTAGAAACCTTCATATGTTTGCTTCTGTAGATATGGGAATTGGATTTGATATTTCACTTCACAATATGTTTCCTGAATCTAATTCTGGCTTCTGCAGAAGAGTTTCTATCGAACTTCAGGCTATGGGTAGATGGACTGACAATGCCAGTGATTATATACAATACCAGGCTATCTTAGTATACAAGATTCCACACAGAGCTGACAGACCTCAATTACTGTAAAATATATTAAAAGAAAATTAGATGAAAACCCCGGTATAATACCGGGGTTTTTTATTTTTACATAGAGAGGTAGCTACTCTCGGCCATAGCATGTTTTCTCTATTAAGATCATAAGCAACATAAACCCTGTTTCATACTGTATCCAATTCAGTATATGTTTCCTCAAGAATAAGATATATTGCATCGCCTTATATTTTGTATTCTTATCTCAACAGAGGGAAGAGTATTAATCTCGATTTTATAGAACAACGAATTGTAATGAAGAGAGTACCTAAAATTATGCCCCAGTATTCCTATTCCTCAGCATTGAGGTAAAAGTGTTGATGATGATTTTAATATCAAGGTAGAATGACCAGTTCTCAATATACCAAACATCCAATTTCAATCTTTCCCTCATTTGAGAAATTTCCCGTGTTTCGCCACGAAAACCTCTAACCTGAGCTAACCCTGTAATGCCCCCCATCACAAAATGACGAAGCATAAATTTATCTATCTCCCTCGAATATTTTTGGGTATGTAACAACATATGGGGACGTGGCCCTACAACCGACATATTCCCTATTAGCACATTAAAAAATTGAGGCAGCTCATCCAAATTTGTACGTCTTAAAAAGGCACCAAATGGAGTAATCCTCGGATCATTCTTATATGCCTGAAGTTCATGTGCCTGATCATTAACAGTCATAGTTCTAAATTTGTAACATAAGAATGGCTTATTTCCCCTTCCAGACCTTAATTGCTTAAAGAAAATGGGGCCCTTTGAGGTGAGCTTTATTCCCAATGCAATAAAGGGAAAAACCCATGGAAATATAAAGAGGATAACGAGCAACGAAAAAAATATGTCAAATGTTCGCTTAAATAACCTGTTTGCTGTATTATCTAAAGGAAAATCCCTAATACTTAAAACAGGTATTTTATCAAAAAAAGAAACCTCTAGCATATAATTCCCAATTCCCCGAAAATCAGGAACTATTTTTAACCGGATAATATTATTATCGGCAAATGATATCAACTCGTGGACTCTACTGGTTTTCATCTCAGACAATATACAATATATTTCATCAACTTTGTTCTTTAATACAAACCCTTCGAGATCATTTAAGGAGCCTAATCTATTTTCATGCTGTTTACCATCATCAAAAAAACCAAGGCATTTGTACCCATACTCAGGGTGTTTATGGAAAAAATTATAAATATCATTCGCGGCTTTTCCGGAACCGGCTATTATAACCCTTCTATAGTTATAGCCCTTTTCACGGATAGATTTTAGCAAGAATGTAGTAATGAGCCTCCATAGGATAACAAGTACAACAAATATGGTATATTCCAAAATAAAAAACTTACCCGACCTTAGGGGTTGTTTGAGAAAGCTAATAAAGGAAAATATTAAAAAGAGGTGGAAAATAAACGATTTTATTAATATGTTTAAAACAGTGGTAATGCGCATCACCCTTGTCTGTACATAAGCTTTTAATGCAGTCGTAGATATAATCCAAAATAGATTCAAGTAAAGAAACTGAACAAGTGTTCTTTCGCTAGAAACTACGATAAAACCGTTTATATAACTCCCTACAAAAAATATAATATTTAATAAAAGCAAATCTCCAACAAGCTGGATTCTTGATACAATGTCGGATTTGTTGTTCATTACTTTAAATTGGCAGGAGAGTCTTACTATGCTTTAACCCTTTTATATGCAAAAGAGAAAACATTTTAAGGCTTAAACTTCTGGATGGACAAAATTAATATTTCACCTAATAAATAAACTCGCTCATAACACCCAGTATGTCTAAAATCTCCTATTTTTTGCTTAAAATACTTTTATTAATAAAGAAACAGGTAGTACTTGCTTGACTACAAAAATACATAATAAACAAATATGGTATTGCAATTGGCTATTTTAAGCTATTGCCGTTTTATTATCCAATAAACCGCAAATAACTCACTATCATTACATAATAGATTTCGATACTAAATAATAAAGGAAGTGCGGAGATACAATTGCAGCGAAAAATATACACTTATGCCAACTCACGTCTGTGATTCAGCTGTTTTAATTTCTCACGAAAGATAATGTATATAAAACCACTATTTGTAACTAAATATCGTTTCCACATCCGTTGTGGCTCTTGTATCAAACGGTAAAACCATTCCATACCTATCTTTTGCATCCATGCAGGTGCGCGCTTGGTTAATCCAGAAACTATATCAAAGCTTCCACCTACTCCCATAATAAAATAGGCCTTTATAGTATGTTTATATTTATCTAGGAAAATTTCCTTTTTAGGTGAGCTCATGGCAACAAAAAGCATATCCGCATTAGAGTTTCCAATATTCTCAGCTATCTCTGCCTCTTCTTCCTTATTAAAATATCCATTTCTGTAGCCGGCAATAAAATCATGCCCATACTTTGACCGGTATATATCTACTACCCTGGTAATTACCTCTTCTTTGGCGCCTAATAAGTACACTTTATAACCTTTTTTACCGGCAACATCAATTAAGGCATTCATTAAATCAATACCGGCAACCCTTTCTGGTAGAGGGGTATTTAAAAACCGAGAAGCCCAAACAACAGCCTGACCATCCGCATTAATAATATCACAATTTACAATAGACTCTTTTAATTGAGCATTTTTTTGGGCATTTACAATTTTTGCAGCGTTTACCACTACGTGATGCAGCAACCGCTTTTCCTTGATTGAATGTTCAATCTTATCAATGGTTTGCTGCATGGTTAATGCATCTATAGGAATGCCGCAAAGCTTTATTCTATTCATCCCTGTCCAATACTAAATAGGTTGAAAGCGCATAGAACATCCATGCCTGAGCCCAACGGATATAGGGTATCCTGGATGAAAAATATTTATTTTTTTGATAATAAAAGTATCCTTTGTCTGATTGCATATTGTGAATAGTCCACTGAAGTACTTTATCAACTACACCTTTACACTTTGCAAAGGTACCCAATTTTTTTAAGGTAATTACAAGTTGCGCAGGAGCATGAACGTCAATGGGATAAACAGAATTATTATAATATTTAGAGATGCCTTCTTCAGTAAAAAAGGTATTGATATAGTACTCGAATCCTTTGTCCAATTGTTCATGATAAGATGCGTCACCTGAATATTTCATATAATCAGCAATACACTCAAGGTTATATCCTGTATGAAAATTATCAATCCATTGATGAAATGGCAAGGTGCCATAACCCCAAGACCCATCTTTATGCTGGGCATTGCAACAAAACTGCACTGATTTTTTGGCTTCTTCTATAAGGTGTTCTTCTTTTGTAAAGTTATATACCCGCGATAAAATTCTGCTACCTAACAAAGATGCATTAAACACTACACTTTTATCTAAAGGAGAATAGGAAAAGGCAAAATTTCCAGCTTCGTCATAGGTGCGGTTTAAATCTTTCAGAATAAAGTCGCATGTGCTTCTTGTGGTAGATAAAAGAGCTTTATTATTCGTTATTTCATAAGCATCGAGTAATGCACTTGCAACAAACGTAGATGCTACGACCGTCGGAGTGTTATTCGGCTGAAAAAATGCCCGCGCCTGCCAATCGAAATTATAACCCCAACAGGCTCCGCTATATTCCTTATTTATCAGTGTTAGTATCTGATCTGCTAGGAGATGTATTTTCTCAAGGTATTCTTCCTTTTTATCAATTTCATAAAGGTTGCAATAGCTGGCCAAAAATAGGCCAAGCGCTTTAGCATTATATCCTTTCTTAACGCCGAGCGCACTACGTAAATTAATAGGAGACCGTTTAAAGGTCTGAATCCAAACAAGTCTTGCTATCCTGTTTTTTGAAATAAAAGGGAGTGACTTGAAAAAAGTACTGTTCAGCCCGTCGTAGGGGTCGTATCCCTTAAAGCTTTCCTTCTCGCAATAGTCTTTTAATTTATCTAAACTTTTACGAATCTCTACCTGCATAAATCACACAGTAATTTCTTGAGGTAATCCGGTCTTTAAACTGTCTATTATTTTAAAAGTAGCCAATGTGGTTAAGCATATTGATCTGAAATCAATTGGGCTGTCCTTGCCATTTTTAACGGCATCTAAAAAAGCCTTGACCTCCTCCTGGTGGCCTTTTCCTGCAGATTTTAGCTTCTCGCTTTTTCCACCTTTATACATCATGCCATCGCGAAAATCATTTATAATCCCAATTTTTCCGGCTGAAGATACTTCTATTCTTTCTTTCGGCAAACCTTTATCGCCATTAGCAATATAAGTTAAATTACCTATCGACCCATTCTTGAATTTAACTACAACTGCAATATTATCATCGGGAGATATTTTGGCATTATCAGTTGCTATCGACTCAGCAAAAACTTTAATAGGTTCGGAATCCGTAAAATATTGCATCAGGTCAATAAAGTGACACATTTCCCCAATAATTCGCCCCCCTCCTACTTCGGGCTGTTGCGTCCAGTGCTCCTTGGGTATTAAACCTGCATTAATGCGAATATTAACGACCAAGGGCTCGGAAGCATTGGCAAATTCCTTTTTAATGGATTCACAGATAGGAGCAAAACGCCTGTTAAATCCAACCATTAGTGTTTGATTAAACTCTGATTGGGTTTCTATTACCGCTTGCAATTGTTCTTCATTAATGGCTAAAGGCTTCTCTACAAAAACTGCTTTTTTAGTTTTTAAAGCGTCAATAGTAAGTTGAGCATGTGAAGAGTGTGGAGTGGCTATAAATATTGTATTAATTTGTTCCTTATTAAAAGCATCATTTGGTTCAGAAGAACAAAAATTAAATTGAAATTTATCACATACATTTTTAGCTGTAATACCTCTTGATGTAACAACGCTATCTAATGAAGCACCCCAGCTCTTAACATTGGGAATAAGATAACTCTGTGCAAAGCTTCCGGCTCCTATAAATCCAACATTGATAGACGACATAGGATTATTCCTAATGTGCACAGAAGTGCTGTGTATTGTACCATTCTGCGTATATTTTAGTAGAATGCCCAAGTGATACTCGGGTGTTTTACCCAGTACAATATCATAGGCCTTTTCAGCTTCTGCTATCTCAAAAACATGAGTAATGAGCGGCTTTATGTTAATTGCTTTCCGTGAAAGTAAATCCAAAAAAGCTTCCATATTTCTCTGCTCGGTCCACCTTACATAGGCAAATGGATAATCATTCCCGTTTTCTTCGTAATTAACATCGTATCGCCCTGGCCCGTATGAGCATGAAATCTTTAACTCCAGTTCCTTTCTATAAAAATAAGGGTCACGTGGAATATCCATTTTAACTGCCCCAACTACTATTATCTTACCCTTCTTTCTTGCTATTTCTACTGAAAGCTCAATGGGGTCGTTAGTAGCAGCAGCAGCCGTAATAATAATGGAATCAAAGCCATGTCCGTTTGTAAAGTTCTCACAGGCAGCAATTAAGTTAGGATCGTTTCTATGGATGGCATTATCGGCAGCCATTTCTTTTGCAAGGGCTATTAGGTTCGGGCTCAGATCAATTCCAAATACAGCACAACCATTAGCTTTTAATAGCTGGCAGGTAATTTGCCCTAAAAGTCCTAACCCTATCACGCAAATTTTTTCTCCCAGTCTAGGATCAGCTTGTCTTACACCTTGCATAGCTATTGCGCCCAACGTAGTGAAAGCAGCCTCGTCGGAACCCACATTATCTGGAATCTTAACGACCAAATTCTGTGGAACTGACACTACTTCTGCATGTGAAGCGTAATCCTGTCCCGCACAGGCTACCCTGTCTCCCGGTTTAAATATTCCGTTTGAATCGAGTGAAGCCATTACGATACCACTTGTACTATATCCTAAGGCTTTTAAAGAATCTAACTTCGTTCTTACTTTATTAATAGTTGCAGACAACCCTTCTTTTTTAATATTCTGCATAACCTGGGCTACTAGGTCAGGCCGTTGCTTTGCTTTACCTATCAGATTTGCTTTTGCAACTTTTACCGTACTCCTTTCCGTACCGGCACTAATAAGCGAAAACTCATTAGTAACTAACACCATTCCTTCTGAAATAGCGGGTTGCGGAACATCATCTATATAAAGCTCTCCTGTTTTAAAATTCTGTATCAGTTGTTTCATATATTCTTAGTTCTCCGGTAAAATCACTCAGACAGTCAGATGTTACATGCTTTTAGGACTTTCCACCGCAAACTTACTAATAATTTTATGCGGAAAAGACAGATGTATCACTAAAACGCATCTCTTCAAAATAGACATACTACTCATTGTGAGCAACTTAGAATAAAAAACTAATAAAGTTATAACAAAAGCATAATATTAATAATGAATACCACTGGTTACGCACAGTACTTTAAAGTCGGTATTTTTTACTTGAGAATTTTACAAATTTCATCAAAAAGAGCCATCTTTATAATGAGGAAAGACTCTTTGCATCATTATAATTTTCCCATAAAATATTGTAGTGCAACAATTCATTCCATGTGTGTAGTCACTAATTCGCATTATTTTGTAGCATGTATCCACAAGTGCCATCCATAACGATTTGCCAATGAATGTTTTACTGATTTCGGTAAAATATACTGCAAGCCGAGCAAGTGTCGTTCATTAAGAAAATGAACATGAGTTACAATTTCGCTAAAATCCTTAAATAGTTTTTGGGATGTGTTTGCAGTCCAAACAGAGGAGAAAATATTATCAGGTCCATCTGTAGATTTATGAATAAAGTTTCTCATTTTAAAGTACGTTCTTCCTTGAGTTTTTAAGTTGGTCGAATGTTTTCGTATCCTCTCAGGATTTTCACCAGTTACCTTACTAATAAGTTTTATAAGAAAGGGAAAAGGTATAAGTAAAATTAGTCCAAGCCTCCTGAAAATAGAAATACTTACATGGTAGTTAAATGAATTTTTATGATAGAGCATAATAACTGCCCTTCCATCCTTTTTCAAAACCCTATGTATTTCATTAACAATATTATAAATATTCTCTGAATGATGTATTACACCGTGAGAATACACAATATCAAAAAAATCGGAATCGAAAGAAAGTCTTTCAGCATTTCCAACTAACACTTCTTGGTACGGCAATTTATATAATTCAAATCTTTCTTTCACCCGACGTACTGATTCTTCAGTAAGGTCTATTCCATAATATATTGCGCCCCTGTTTATAATATGCATAGAATCAGCCCCTTGCCCCAATCCTATTTCTAAAACCTTCTTCTTTTTGAAATCAATTTTATCCAGTTCCGAAAGGATGTGGCCTTCTGTTCTGTATCGAAATGTGTCATATTTTTCATAAAACGACTTTCCTTTTTCATAGTCTATAAAATTACTACCAACTGGATTCTCATTCCAGAATTTTTTTATTTTATAAGGATCTATCGTCATTCTTCATTTTAATAATATCATTATTTTTTTGGACTAAATTGGATCAATATACTCTCTAAACCAGAGCTCTATGGTAAGTATTTGATATATTCTATATTCATTATCATCCACACCATTTCGGTCATTATTAATAAGCCTATGTATGAAATCATAATTAAATAATCCTCTAGACTCAATACTTTCTTTTGAGAGGATATCATCTATCATTTCTCTTAATTCATTACTTATCCACGAACGAATAGGAGCCCCAAATGAAGCCTTCTTTCTATATACAATAGCATGAGGTAATATTTTTTCAGCGGCCTTTTTTAATATATATTTTGATTCACCATTCTTGATTTTAAGGCTGCCCTTTATTTTCATGGCAGTTTCAACAACTTTAATATCCACAAACGGAACACGTACTTCAACTGATGCAGCCATGGAAGCCCTGTCAGTATATGTCAAGTTCAGTGCAGTCAGAAACAAATTAATATCCGTATTACACATTTGATTTACCTTATCTTTATTAAATTTGGAGTTGAAGATTTGATTGTGATTAGAATAAACAGCATCTATATATGAATTGGGATTTTGTTTTAAAAGCTGGCATAGGTCATTCCTGTCATAGTAAGAATAGCTTCTTCGATATGCTTCTTCTAAAGGCAAATCTGCAAATGAAATAAACCGTTTAGCCCACCGAGTATACTTCAATCCTATTCCTGTCACTTTCACAGGTAATATATTTACAATGGCGGTAATAGCTTTCCTAACAAATTTAGGTATATTCTGGTA
>Ga0206805_1006_pt1 | contig 58577 bp, 41 predicted proteins | sample Alteio_BWOrgCont_59_FD_152890 | JGI IMG/M metagenome (GOLD analysis project Ga0206805, IMG submission 152890) | Enriched cells from forest soil in Barre Woods Harvard Forest LTER site, Petersham, Massachusetts, United States -... | ecosystem: Environmental > Terrestrial > Soil > Temperate forest >... | reverse complement strand
GTCCGCCAAAGTAAAAACCGCCGCCGCCGAATAAAAGAATGAGAACGATCAAAACGAGTAATAGATTCATGACCGCAAAAATACACAAGTTTAGATTCCGGCGATGTCAGGTGTTCTCCTTATACCATTTCAATAAAAACCGTGGCCGCAGATGAAACGCGCGCTGTCGCGCGACTTCGCAAGCGGCGGCTGTCATTGAGGTCTGTGGACCCAGGACTGCGCTCGCAGACTCGCTTGTCCTGGGCTATAAATAGGTCACCCCCTCCGGGGGTTTTGGTTCGGCGGCTGCGCCGAATTGTTTGAGGCAAAGCCAACCGTTGCCGGTTAATGTGGCTACAGTCTTTCTGGAACCGGGACAGGCGGCGGCATCAGGATTTGCCGGATTGTAACTCTTTTCAGCCAACTGAAGTGGTGCCCACGACAGGACTTGAACCTGTACGATGTTACTCACTAGAACCTGAATCTAGCGCGTCTGCCAATTCCGCCACGTGGGCAATGCGACTATTTTAATACGCGCTGAAGGCCTTTCCAGCAAGTCAAATCGCATCTCCGGCCTTTGGATCTTCCGAGTCTTCCAGCTCCAATTTCAGCGCGTGCAGCGAGAGATTGATGTCCAAAATGAAGGTGATCAGCGATACGCTCAATGAAAGCATGCAGCCGATGAACAGGACGCTCAACGCCAATCCGTTTTGCCATTGGCACAGCGCGGCCACGAAGAGGGTGACAATCAGGATTGCCGCCATCAATGCGCTGATGGCGGCCAACGTGATGCTCAATCGGATCAACTTTGCGCGGCGATAAAGGATGGCCAACTGTTCTTTGACTTGTCTGTGCCCGCTTCGGCGGGGGTCCGTCTTCAATTGCCGGGCACGGTCGATGGCGCGGCCCAGCCGGTTCGTCATCGTCAGCAAAAGCAGGCCCACGCCGGAAATCAGGATCACGGGGCCAACGGCATCCCGTAATTCCGGGATAATTTGGTCGAGTGAAGTCGGCATCATATGTCGGTCGCAGGGTATTTGAAGATCATTCCCCGCAAAAGTGAATTCAGATCCTTCACGGCGAGCACCCGGCGCTTTTCCTTCGCCCGCGGGAGCGGGAGATTTGAGCCATTTGGGAAATGGCGAAAAGAGTCCGGCCAAGCCGGAAGTCCGGTAGGACCGAGCGAGCGGGAGCGAGTGAGTCAACGTGTCCGAAGTCCGGATGAGGGGTTATGGGGAAAAACTATATAATGCGCCGGGAAAATTAGGACACACTCGAAACGTTCCTCTCAAAATCCACCTTGCCCGGTTTCCATAAGTAATTTATTATCTTTTGTCTGTGGCAGAACAATTTAAGCCAACTGAAATCGCCCAGGGCCGTTGTGCCGGCGCGGAAGTTTGTCCGCTGAGCCGCGTGCCCGTGGGCGCCACCGTTTGCATCAGATCCCTTGCCGCCTCGCCTGAAGTGCGTGAAAAATTGCATTCACTCGGTCTCCGCGAAAAGCAGGAGATGAAATTATTGAGCCGGGACGCGAATTTCGTCTGCGAAGTATGCGATGCGAAGCTGGACCTGAACGCCGAATTGGCCGAGGCCATCCTTGTGGAACAACTCGTGTTGCCGGTCCGGCAGTTGAAAAACCTGATGAGCGGCGGCCCCTCTTCGGAGAAAAAACCAGTCCGGTTGGCGTTGCGGATCCTTCTTTTTGTCGCGGCGGCGATCGTCGCGGGAGTCCTCGTCTGGCAGGGAGTCACCGCCCAGGGCAATCCAAACCCGACGCCGAACATGAATCCCACTTCGGCGACGCTGGACATTGCCGTGCTGGTCTTCCGCGAGGGGTTGGAAACAATCCTCGTTTTGGCCGCCATCGTCGCCAGCATGAGAGGCGATCGGCAATCGTATCGCAAACCTGTCATCACCGGGGCGTTTATCGCGTTTCTGGCGACCCTCGTCACCTGGTTCATTGCCGTGGGCATCGTCAAGGACCTCGGCAACAACGTCTCCGCCTTGAACCTGCAGGCGGCGACCGGTTTGCTCGCCGTTGTGGTGCTGCTCGTGGTCATGAATTGGTTCTTTCACAAAGTCTATTGGGGCGGCTGGATCGCGATGCATAATCGCAACAAAAAGAAATTGCTGGCCAGCGCCAGTGAATCCGAAATTTCGGCCCGGCGTTTGATGGGAGGATTGCTCCTGCTGGGGTTCGCCTCGCTTTACCGCGAAGGTTTTGAAGTGGTCCTGTTTTTGCAGACCTACTACCTGCAGATGGGCGCAAAAATCGTTTTTGCCGGGGCGATGCTCGGCCTCTTCTTCACCGGCATCGTCGCTTTGCTGACATTTGTGATGCACCAGCGATTGCCCTACCGGAAAATGCTCGTGTTCACCGGCATTCTGCTCGGTGTCGTCCTTCTTGTGATGGTTGGCGAACAGGCCTTTGAAATGCAACAAGCCGGATGGATCGGCACCACCACCATCCATTCGCTCGAAAATGTCATCCCTGCGTGGGCTGGCGTTTGGTTCTCTGTTTTCCCCACGGTGCAGACGCTCGTGGCGCAAGCGATTGCCCTCGTGCTGGTCGTCGGCTCTTACTTTGCCGCGCGCCTTCAGAGCAGCAAACTGGACGAGGAAGAGGAACTGGCCTCGCAGGTCTGAACCGGTGGCCTGTTGAATGCGGTGAGCGGGCCTGTCAGAAGGTCACCCATGTTCCGTAGAAAACATGGTTTATTCCCATGTCGCTGATTGGAACAGGGATTGGTCTTCGGAGAGCGCACGCGCTTCGCGCAACATTCCGTTTTCTCCCTCCGCGTCTCTGTGGCTGAATTTCTCCACAAATTTTTATACAAAAACTCCCGTTACGGTGTCTATGTAGTGAAACCGTGAACGGCGATGAACATTCAGACTGGTTTGAGAAGTTCTACGATGCGAAAGCATCGGGCCTGATCCTTTACGGACGGGCCCTGGGCTTGAGCCATGGCGAGGCCGAGGACGCCCTGCATGAAACCTTCCTGGCCGTGATGCGTTTGCGGGAATTCCCGCGTGAAGCGGAGAACTACCTCGTGCGCAGTTTCCGGAACCGCGCGTTGAATTTCAAGCGCTCGATATGGCGGCGATTGACGCGTGAACTGGAATCGCATCACTGGTTCGAAAGATCACCGGAGGAAGATCCGGCGCTGGAAATCGTCATGTGCGCCCTCTCGGAATTGCCACAGCAACAGCGCGAGGTCATTGTCCTGAAAATCTGGAACCGCTTTACCTTTGAAGAGATCGGCGGCCTCCTGGAAATTTCGCCGAACACGGCCGCGGGCCGTTACCGCTATGGTTTGCAAAAAATTAAATCCAAAATGGAAGGAGTAGATTATGAACGAGGACGAAATGAAATCACTGGAGGACCGGCTGTGTTCGCTGCGTCCGCGGCATCCGTCCGCGTGGCTTAAATGGCGCATGTTTGGCGCGCGCGCCTTGCGGGTGCCGCGCCTTGCCCGGGTGGCCGGTTGGGCCACCCCGGCGACCGCCTGCGCCATCTTGACATTTTTGATCCTGGATTCGGCCAGTTCTCTTCCGGCGGGCGCCGGCCGTGGGCCATCCGTCCTGTCGATGATGAGCAACCAGGATTACGCCGTGTTTGAAACCAGCCGGCAATCGGCGCAGAACAATTTATCTTTATTCACTTTTGATTGGACAAACCATAGTGTTTCCAATTCTACTATGCGTTCTTTTTCACATAGCAATTGATTTTGATTCGCAATGAATAACGACAAATCCAAACCGCAGAGCGGAAAATCGAAGCCGGCCAAGGGAGTACAAGGGTCACAAGCCCAGGCAAAGGCGGGAACTCCTCCCGGAGGCGTGCCGCCGGGTGAGCCAAAACCGTCGAAAGTCCCGCCCCTCTTCCGGGGAATCGATTGGCTCGCGTTGATTATTTCCTTCGCGGTCGTTTGGATCGCTTATCTATACATGCTCGCCCCGGATGAGACGCTGGAAGATTCCGGCGAACTGTGTACCGGCGCATTTTACGCGGGTATTCCCCATCCGCCCGGCTATCCGTTCTGGTCCATCTATTCCTTTCTCTGGACGCATCTGCCGTGGGGCAGCGTCGCCTGGCGCGTGGAAGTGGGCGAATCATTCGCCGCAGCGATGGCCTGCGGGTTGGTGGCCTTGATGGTTTCGCGCGGGAGCAGCATGTTGATCGAAGGCCTCCAGACCTTGAAAGAACTGGGCCGCAAACAGGAGAGCGCCATTTGCATCATCTGCGGTATCACCGCCGGTTTGTTGCTGGGCTTCGACGATTACATGTGGAAGGAATCGGTGGTCATCAACCGTATTTCGCTCTTCGACGTGCCGTGGCTGATGGTCGTGGTGGTATGCCTCATGCGCTGGATCTATGCGCCGCAACAATTGCGTTACCTGTTCGCCTCGATGTTTTTCTTTGGACTATGCGCGACTATCCACCAGACGATGCTTTGTGCCGCGATGGGCGTGGAAGTGGCCGTCGCCATGGGGCATCCCCGGTTTGGCCGCTCCTTCTTCCTGGGCAACAGCATTTGCTTTTTGGGTGGTCTGATTTTGATAAAGTCCGGGGTCATCCCGGCATTCAACGGATTATCATCCGTACTGATGGCCATTTTCGGGGTGGTGGGTGTTTTATCGATCGCCTCCTACATTTGGATGGCCATCATCACGAAGGAGAGTTTCAACGAACTTTGCCGCGACGGCGCGGCCCTGGCTCTCTTTTTGTTCGTGTGTGCCATTCCGGGCCAGGGCGCGGTTTGCGCCTTTCTGGCATTGGTGGCGTTGGTGGCCTTCTGTTTTCTGGCCTATAACACCTGGCGCGTTGACCTCGGTTGGGTCGTCGTCATTGTGTGCGCTCTCTTATGGGTGCTGGGCGTTTCCTTTTACCTTTATGAACCGATCGCGGGCATGACCGACCCGCCGATGCAATGGGGTTATCCACGGACCGTTGAAGGATTTTTCCACGCCCTTTCGCGCGGACAATACGAGCAGGCCAACCCGACCAACATCGTCGCCAACCCCTGGCAATTCGTCCAGCAATTGGGCATGTTGACCGCGTCGCTGGCCACCTCATTCGGTTGGGTCAACCTGTTCATCGGGCTGCTGCCCGTGCTGTTCATTCTCAAGATGCAAAAACGCGAGCGCGCCTGGATCGTCGCGCTGGGGGCGGTCTATGCCTGCGTCGGTTTGTTGCTGGTCATCCTGATGGACACGACGCCCGACCGCCAGACCGCCGAGGAGAACAAAGTGTTTTTCACCGCCTCGCACGCCGTCATTGCGATCTTCATCGGTTACGGCCTGGCGCTCCTGTGCGCCTACATGGCCACGCATTATAAAAATTTCCGCGCCATGGCCCTGGCGGTGGGTGTTATCTCGTTGGTTCCGGCCGCGATGGCGCTTTATGAAAATGTCAGCACGACCTTTTTTGGCGGCGTGGGATTGTTGAGTTATCAAATAATTCTTCTCCTCTTTTTCTGCCTGACCGCCACCTTTGTGCTGGCGGCCCTGGCCACCCAGCGATATTTAAAACTAAAGGAGTCATCTTCGCCCGATGACCGTTTTCTTTTTCAGATGTTCGCCGGGGGAACCTGTGTCTTGTTGGCGGTATGCCTGTATATGGCATTTTTATACCAGGATGACCGGCTCGGCATCGGCCAGGTCCTTGGTTCCCTGCCGCGGCTGTTTGTGCCGCACCAATATGGCCTGCCGGTTCTTGGCGGCCTTTGGCTGGTGGCTATCGTTGTTGCCTTCATCGCGGCGCTCGCGCTTTATCGGAACCGCGCGCCATTGGCGATCACCCTCGCCTTGCTTGCCATCACCCCGGGCTATTCCGTGATGACCCATTGGGCCAGATGCGAGCAACGCAATCACTGGTTCGGATATTGGTTTGGGCACGATATGTTCACGCCGCCCTTCGGCATTTATCCGGAGATGGACCGCAACACCATTCTGTTTGGCGGCACCGATCCGGGCCGTTTTTGTCCGACTTACATGATTTTCTGTGAAAGCTTTACGCCGCCTGAGGGCAAGCCGTTGGATCCAAAATTCGATCGCCGCGACGTTTACCTCATCACCCAAAACGCGCTCGCGGACAACACCTATCTGGATTACCTGCGCGCGCAATATTTCCGCAGCGCGCAAATAGACCCGCCCTTTTTCAGCAAATTGATCGATTATGTCGCCGGCCTGGCCCACTGTGAGAACAGTTCCTTTGTTCAATCTTTGTCCAATATCGCTTACCATGTCCTCGACGTTCCGCTAACGGCGCGTGGTGCGAAGATTGAAAAACGCTGGCGCTCGGAAGGGGTTTATCCGCCCAAGGAGATTTACATTCCCTCCCCGGAGGATTCGGAAAAGAGTTTTCGTGATTACACGCAGGATGCCGCTCAACGCCAGGCCGAAGGCCGGTTGCAGCCCGGTGAAGATGTCACCGTGGACCCGGCCAGCGGCAGGGTTGCCGTTTCCGGCCAGGTCGCGGTCATGGAGATCAACGGCCTGCTCTGCCGGGTGATCTTTGATCAAAACCCGACCAACTCATTTTACGTGGAGGAAAGCTTCCCGCTCGAATGGATGTACCCTTACGAAACGCCGTTCGGCATCATCATGAAGATCAATCGCCAGCCGAATATCGCTTTTTCCGACGAGGTTTATACCAATGACCATGCGTTCTGGAGCAAATACTCCGACCGTTTGATCGGCAATTGGATCACCTATGATACCAGCATCAAACAGATCACCGATTGGGTCGAGAAGGTTTACCTCCAAAACGATTACAGTGGCTTTAAGGGCGACTTGAAATTCGTCCGCGATGAAGATGCGCAAAAGGCGTTCTCCAAACTCCGCAGCTCGCAAGCCGGCATGTACGCCTGGCGATTGCATCTCTTGCTGCCCAGCCCGCCTTATCCGCCCGTGGACCCGCAATATATGCCGTATCGCCCGAAGTCGGACGCGGAAGTCCAAAAACTCTACCGTGAATGCGATTTTGCCTTCAAACAATCCTTTGCCTTTTGCCCTTATAGCCCGGAGGCCGTCGTGCGTTACTGTAACTTCCTCTTCCAGTTCCAGCGCTTCGATGACGCCTTGCTCATCGCCCAGACCTGCCACAAACTTGATCCCTACAATGGGCAGATTTCGGATTTGATCGACCAGATCAACAAAATCAAACAACAGGAAGCTGGTCAGCAATCCAGTGCCCAACCTCAGGAACAACAAGTGCAGCAGATGCAAGCCGAGGCAAGCAATAACCCGTCTGACTTTGATAACATCCTCAAACTCGCCGCGGTTTATCAGCAATATCAGCCGAGTCTGGTCGCACCCCTGTTCAAGCAAACCGAGCCGTTCGCGGACAAGGCGTTGGCGGACCCGAACACTTCCCAGCACGACCTTTCGTCCGTCGTCCAGATTTACGCTCAATTGGGCGACCTGCCCAAGGTCGAAACAACGCTCAAACGGCTGGTCATCCTGTTGCCGGGCGAGCCGGAGATCCATTATGACCTGGCCGCGGTGATGGCTTCACTCGGCCAAAATACCGATGCCCTGGCGGAACTGAAAACAACGATGGCCCTCAATTCCGCGCGCCTTAAGACCAATTCCTCCGCCCTCGATCTGGCTCAACAGGCGCGCAATGACCAGCACTTTGCCTCCATCCGCAACCTGCCCGAATTCAAAGCACTTGTCCCGCCGGGATAATTAGGACACTACCTCGTTGCCGCGGGAAACTTCCATCTTCCTTTCTTCCAGTATTAGCCAGTTGCCGGTTTTCCCCCAATCGTATAGATTGACGCGCTCGAATTATCCTTTGAGACGATGAATAAAGAAGATTTGCATGCTGAAAATGCGGCGGACCTCGAGTCCGGGCTGGCCGATGTTATTCCGCCTGAACAGGTCCAGGATCTGAAAGCGCGCGCCGCCAAAGCCGATGAGAACTGGGAACGCCTGTTGCGCACGACTGCTGATTTCGACAATTTCAAAAAACGCGCCGCGCGTGAACGCACCGAAGCCATCCAATTTGCCAATGCGTCGCTGATCCAGAAATTGCTCCCCGTCCTCGATAATTTTGAGATGGCGCTCGCCGCCGCGCAATCCGCGAAGGACGAAAAGTCCGCGTCGTTGCAGGCCGGGATCGTCATGGTGCAATCGCAGCTCAGGAGCATTTTGATGGAAGCGGGCCTCGAGGAGATCGACGCCATGGGCAAGCCATTCGATGCGACGTTTCATGAAGCCCTTTCGCAACAGGAAACCGCCGATGTTCCCGAAGGCCAGGTCGTCCAGCAGGTCCGCAAAGGCTATAAATTACGCGAGCGGCTGCTGCGGCCGGCCGCCGTCGTTGTCGCCAAAAAGCCGGCTAAATAAGACCCAATCAGCCAGTGATCCAATGGTTCCTTTGAAACCCAATCCCTCGATCCATAACCCGTAATCCATCCAGATGTCCAAGCGCGATGACGAGATTAAAAAGTCATACCGGAAGCTGGCCGTGAAATTTCATCCGGACAAAAATCCGGGCGACAAACAAGCCGAAGAGCGGTTCAAAGAATTGGGCGAGGCCTATGAGGCGTTGAGCGATCCGCAAAAGCGCGCGGCTTACGACCAATACGGCCACGCCGCGTTTGATCCGCGCCAGCGCGCGCGCGGAGGCGGCGGTTTTCACGATCCCTTTGACATTTTCCGCGAAGTCTTTGGCGCCAGCGGCGGGGGCAGCATTTTTGAGAGCTTCTTTGGCGGCGGCGCGTCCTCGGGACCCCAACGCGGCGACGACCTGCGTTATGACCTGGAGCTTACCCTTGAGGAAGCCGCGCTGGGCAGCGAACGGGAAATTTCCGTTCACAAACTTGACCGTTGCGAAGTCTGCGGCGGTTCCGGCGCCGAAAAAAATTCCGGCGTAAAAACCTGCGCCACTTGCGGCGGGCGCGGGCAGGTGTTGATGTCGCGGGGCATTTTCAGCGTCGCGCAAGTGTGTCCCCAATGCAAGGGCGCCGGTCGGACATTGGAAAAACCCTGCAAAGGATGCCAGGGAGATGGACGGCGCGAACACGCATCCAAAATAAAATTGAAGATTCCCCCCGGCGTGGACACGGGCACACGGCTGCGCTCCGGCGGTAATGGCGAGGCCGGGTTTCGCGGCGGCCCGACCGGCGACCTCTATGTCATCCTGCATGTCAAGGCGCATGAGATTTTTCAGCGTGACGGCGACGACCTGCTCTGCGAAGTGCCCGTCAGTTTCATCCAGGCTGCGCTCGGTTCGGAGGTCGAGGTGCCCACCCTGGAAGGCAAGGCCACGATCAAAATTCCCGGCGGCACGCAACCCGGCGCGGTCTTTCGCGTCAAGGGAAAGGGCGTCAAGAGCCTGCAGGGTCATGGCCACGGCGATCTTCACGTGCGGGTGCAGGTGGAAGTGCCCGTGCGATTGAACCATGAACAGAAAGCGAAGTTGCAGGAATTTGCCGCCCTCTGTGATGGCCAGGAAACTCCGTTGGCGCAGAGCTTTTTTGAGAAGGCCAGGAAGTTTTTCCGGTAACGCTTGTTTTCACGTTCGGTGCTAAACGTAATTTCGCGTAATTTCGCGTAACTTCGCGTAAGCCCCACCCAATTTCGCGCGAAGTACGCAAAGAACACGAAGGGGTTAAGGGAATATGGAACTTCGCGGCCTCCACCCTCCGCAATGTTGCCACGGAGGACGGGCCGGCTCTTACAGCGATATGTCGGCACACTTCTCATGTTTGTATCATAACACGTGAGATGATGGTGTAATGTTGCCCGGAAACAAAAAATGAAGGCCCAGTTTTAATCTGACAATTGCCGGCCAATCATCAATCATAAATGCGTATGGCATCGGCAAATAAAATTCTGCTGATACTGGCTCTATGGCTTTTCAACGACGTCCGGATGGCGATCGGCGCAAGCGGCCTTTTCCCCAAAATGCCGGCGGCAACGAATGTTTATGTCGTCAACATTCACAAGGACAGCGGAGATGCCTGGATGACGGCATGGGCGCTGCAAGGCATGATTAATCAAAGATCCGCCGAAGTATACCTTATCAACAATCCGTGGGACTGGGGGCCGCTCAAAGATTGTGGAAAGCCATATCTGGAATTACCGCGATTAACGGGTACCAATGCCGGCCTAAGGACGCTGTTTCAAAAATACCAGGGAAGCGTAAAAAAAATGTTCATCTACGATCCTCACAAGGATTGGACCTGGTATATGGCTATGATGTATGGGGCGCAGCAAAACGGGATTCCTGTCACGAAATCAATTGAGCATGAATTGACTTCCGAATTCGGATGGAACGGTGAAGTGATAGACCTTCGAAGCAGATGGGCAAACCGGATTGAAGCCTATGATTGGGCTCTTTTCAATTTGATGCCAAACTGTACAAAAAAAGTGATTTTCGCAACCAGCAACCGTCGCGACAAATATCGGGAGCGTATTGGCAATCCGATCACCGATTATGCAGTGGCCAGCAAGGGATTTATCTTCTGGCTGGATTTTGATACGGAACGCGCGGAGGTGGAAAAGATTTTTCGCACTCCGGGTTATGGAGTAGGCACATCACTGATGGGATATTGCAGCACAGGCGATGGTGGCAATTATGTGGCAAATCCGTTTGGGATTGGCTATGTCGTCAGTGATCTTTACGCAAATGGAAGTTTTTGGTCCAGTTTCCCGGATAAAACTTATACGCAATCTCCGGGAAGGGCGATCAAAGCAGAACCAGGAAAAATTTACGCTCACATCATTTGGAGCGATGGTGACAACCTTGAATTCGATCAAAACCCACTTTATAAGTTTTGGCACGATCCTGCTCGTGGAACTATTCCGGTGGGGACAGAGCTGGCACCCGGGCTGCAGGAATTAAATTCACCATTGTTGGACTGGTATTATTCAAAAATGACGACCAATGATGAACTGGTCGCCGGTCCAACTGGTTCTCAATATATTTTTATCGAGTATTATAATGAGTATCTATTTCCGAAATGGTGCAATCTTACACGCGCCTGGTGTGAAGGAGCCGGATTTCATTCAGGCCACATTTGGATGGGAGATATTCCAAGTTTGAAATACAGCGAATACATGGCCATGTGCGGATTTGACGGTGTGCTTTCTGAAGGATTTAAGATCAAAACTGGTTTTCCGCCAGAAGTTGAGACCACTGGCGCTGATAATGAGGAAGATCTCTTCAAACAGATTGCGTCAATAAAACCTGATCCAACGAAACCTATCTTTTGGGGGTTTACTTGCATTGTTGGCGGGTTTTATCAGGGAGACCATGGTTATTCAGCAATTAAACGCGTGATTGATCGCATTAATGCCGCGTATCCCGGACGTTACGTATTCCTTTTGCCGAAAGATGAATTTGCCACCATTCGTGCCTATTACAATACGGATATGCCGAATGTTAGCGGTTCGCCGGACAGCACCAATGGATTGACACCCGTTCTGCAGGACGACGGGCACTTTACGACGGTTGATCGCGAAGGGCGACATTGTTGGCTCGTAAACCAGAGTACATCCCCAAATTATTTTTACTTAGCCGTGCCTGATGCGTTCAGGCCAAAGATCGGACAAACATTGGAGATTGACCTGGCCTATTTTGATGGGGGTACTGGTGACGTGGCGATGGATTACGATTCAACAGATATTAGTGGAACACTCGGCGGTGTCTATAAACGGTATCCATACCTCCTCCATCGTCAGAATTCGGGACAATGGGAAGTAGCTCAGTTCTACGTGAATGATGCGGGTTTTGGGCACTTGGAAAATGGCGGTTCTGACTTTCGGTTCCAAAATGAGGGTGATGATTTATTGATCGGTGGTGTGGAAGTGCGGCGGATTAAACCATAATATTATTATCATAAATGAGCATGCATCGTTTCTACATCTCTCCAGAACAGAGTCACGGAAACATCCTGCGCCTCACCGGGGGCGAGGCGCATCATGCGTTACGGGTCCTGCGGCTAAAAATTGGGAATGAAACCGTGGTGCTCAACGGGGCAGGGGACGAATTTTTATGCGAGGTCCAGAATACATCGAAGGATTCTGTTTCGTTGCGCGTGACCGGGAAAAAGTCTGTTCCCGCCCCGGCGTGCGCCATCACGTTGCTGGTCGGCATCCCGAAGGGAAAGATCATCGAGAGCATCATCCAGAAATCCGTCGAGCTGGGCGCGCGAAAAATTGTCCCGTTGCTGACTGAACGCGTCGTCACGCAACTGGACAACGAAAGCGCGGAGCATAAACGCGAGAAATGGCAACAGGTCGCGGTCGAGGCCATCAAGCAATGCGGCGCGGCATGGCTGCCGGAAGTGGCCGCGCCGGCGACCATCGCTGGTTTTTTGAAGCAGGGCGAAGCGTTCGATTTGCAATTCGTCGGCTCGTTGCAAAAAGAACGCCGCCATCCGGCGGAGATCTTTCGCGAGTTTGAAAAGACCCATGGACGTTTGCCGAAGACCGCGGCTGCGTGGGTCGGCCCTGAAGGTGATTTTACCCCGGATGAACTGGAAATGATCCAAAACGCCGGGGCGCAACCCATCACGCTCGGGAATCTTACCCTTCGCGTGGAGACCGCCGCGATTTATTGTCTGTCCATTCTCAATCACGAGTTGAACCGGTAAAACTGCGGTCATCGACAGCAGTCCTGTGAGACACAAAAGCTTGAGACGGTGATCTTGCCGGTGATTCAATATTTCCCGAAATATTTTGTCTCCTTCCGGCGTTGGCGTCCGTGTATGGGTGAAATGACGGGCGATAAGCCCTCGACCATTACCAAACCCATGAAAAATATTACTATCGTTCTTTCAATCGGCGCAATGTCTGCGGGCATATTATGTTGCGGCTGCTCAAAACACATTGCGGCCGGGACTGGACCGGCAAGCAACGTCGAATCCAATGCGACTGCCATCGCCGTGCCGGACGATGCGGTGGCGATGAAGATAAAATGGAATCCCGGGAAAAAATACGAAATGCGGATGGAATTGCAGCGGGATACCGAAACGCAGTTGCCCGACCGGCCGGCGCCGGTGGGGCAGGAAGTAAACCTGACGCAGAATTACAATGTCACAGTGCTCAAGGAGCTTGACGACGGCGGACGGCAGTTGCAATTGGCATTTGAGGATGAAACATTGGATGTCACCCAGCGCGACCGCAGGGTTTTGAGTTATAATTCCATGGAAAGCGCCGCGCAAGATGCCACTAATCCGGCGGCCGCGATGCTGCGCCTGCTGGACGGCGCTCGTCTTCAACTTGTCACCGACGCCGGCGGGACGGTGGAAAAAATGGAGGGCCTGGACGAATTGAAGGAGCGGGTCGCCACGACCGGGCAACCGCGGCAACAGATGATGTTCAAGCAAATGTTCGATGAAGATACCTTGGAACGATACTGTTCATTTGGCGACATGATGCCGGATCACCCGGTGAAGGCGGGTGACAGTTGGTCGTTAAAAACAGATTCCTTCAGCCCCGCCGGCAGGGTGGCGATTGATCTGCAATATACTTTCGAAGGTTGGGTGCAGCAGGGAAATCATAACTGGGCGTACATCGAACAAACGGGCGAAGTCTCACCCCAAAACCTTTCCGGGGCCAACACTCCAGGGGTTCAGGTCGAAAAGGGAACCATTTCCAGCGACATCTGGTTTGACCCGGAACTCGGGATGATTGCAGGCATCAGCAGCGAGCAGAAGATAACATTGAAAGTCATGGTTCGCGGGCAGACGATAAGGCCGCAAATGGATCAAAAAATCCAACTCACCCTGGTTGACGTGCAGTGAGGTGATGACTTGCCGTCAAAGAATGATGATGCGGAGAATAATTTGTCTCCTCCCGGCTTTGGCGTCCATTTATAGATGAGATGATGAACGATGACATGGCCCTGGTTCAGGAATATGCGCAAAGCAATTCCGGGCAGGCGTTCGCCACGCTGGTGGCGCGCTATACCAATCTCGTTTATTCAGTGGCCTTGCGCCAGGTCCGCGACCCGCATCTTGCGCAGGAGATCACCCAGGCCGTTTTTATCATCCTGGAGCGAAAAGCGAAATCACTCAGTCCGCAGACCATCCTGGGCGGCTGGCTCTGTCGCACGGCCCGCTATGCTTCCGCCGATGCCCTGAAGATTCAACGCCGACGCCAACAGCGCGAACACGAGGTTTATATGCAATCCACTTTGACAGAATCGGAATCCGCCGCCTGGACCCAAATGGCCCCGTTGTTGGATGACGCGCTGAACGGCCTCGCCAAAAGCGACCATGACGCCATCGTACTGCGATTTTTTGAGGGCAAAAGCCTATCGGAAGTAGGCATGACGATGGGGATCGAGGAGCGCGCGGCCCAGAAACGGGTGAAACGCGGCCTGGAAAAACTGCGTAAGTTCTTCACCAGGCGCAACATCACCCTTTCGGCGGCGTTGATCGCCGGGGCCATCTCCGCCAATTCCGTCCAGGCCGCGCCGATGGGACTCGCAAAAACCGCCGCCGCCGTCGCGCTGGCCAAAGGAACCACCGCAACGGCATCAACACTGGCCATTGTGAAAGAGGCGATGAGGCTGATGGCCTGGGCAAAGGCAAAAACAATGGTTCTGGTTGGCGCGCGATTGTTGTTCGCCGTTGGGACCACCGCCGTCACCCTTCAGGCAATGACCCCGCGGGAACCGAATGATCCTGTCCCGATGACCATCAAATGGGAGGTCGGGAAAAAATACGAGATGCGGGTGGACATCCAGCAGAGTACGGTCACGAAGCAACCCACCCTGCCACTGCCGGTCACGCAGGAAATTGATCTGGGACAGAATTTCGATGTCTCCGTGCTCAAAGCGCTCGACAACGGCGGACGGCAGTTGCAATTGGAACTTGAGGGCGGAACCGTGGATGTCACCCAGGGCGGCCGCAAGGTTTTGAGCTTTGATTCCCGGGAAAGTGCCGCGCAGGACGCCACCAATCCGGCATCGATGTTGCGCCTGCTGAACGGCGCGGGCTTTCAATCGTTTACCGATGCCGGCGGCAGGGTGGAGAAAGTGCAGGGTTTGGACGAATTACACGTTTGGATTGACGCACTCGCGACCCCAATGGAAAAGGCCATCTTCGGGCAAATGTTCGACGAAAATACTCTGAAACAACACCTCTCCTTTGGCGACCTGATGCCGGATCATCCCGTGAAGATTGGCGAAAGCTGGTCGTCAGTAAAAAATTTCACCAGCGCGACCGGCCTCCTGGCCATCGACATGAAATTCACTTTTAAAGGTTGGGAGCAGTATGGCGGCCACCGGTGCGCGCATATCCTGCAAGCTGATAAAATCCTGCCCTCCAATGGTTCGACGCCTGCCGGCGTGCAGATTGAGTTTCAAAAAGGGACCATTTCCAGCGATATCTGGTTTGACCCGCAACTTGGAATGATTGTCGGCGCCAATTCCGATCAAAATATGACGTTGAAAATCATCAACCGATGGCGGACGATGCAGCAGCAGTGGAGGCAAACAACCCAACTCAATTTGATCGGCGTGCGGTGATAAAATTTAACCGGCGGCAAATCATGCTCAATAAACTATGAAACGGATCAATCCTGTTCGCGGCTTGAAGGGCAGGGGACGGCCGCACGCCTTTACCCTGATCGAATTGCTGGTGACCATTGCCATCATTGCGATTCTCGCGGCCCTCCTGCTGCCGGCGCTTTCCATCGCCAAACAGCACGGATTGACGACCCAATGCCGCAACAATCTCAAGCAGTTGCAAACCGGCTGGGAATTGTATCAGTCAGATGACAGCGATAAAATGCCTCCCAACCTTTGGGATGGTGTCGGCGGCCAGGACGCCGGCTCGACGCCCGGGTCGTGGGTCGTGGGTAACGCGCTCGACAATACTCCAACGAACATCCAGGCCGGGGTGCAATGGCGCTATAACTCCGCCCTCGCCATCTATCATTGCCCGGCAGACACCTCGCTGACCGCCGACGGCACCGGCCTCCGCTACCGCAGCTATTCGCTCCTCAACTATCTTGGCGGCGATCCCCTGGATACCACCAGCATCTACGCCAGCCGGATCAAAGAAAAGGGCAGCGAGCTCAAGCAGGCTTCCTCCGTCATCGCCTTCGATTGCGAAGACGCGTTCTCGATCAACGACGGCATTTTCCTGGTTGACCCGCCGCCCAATAATCAATGGCGGGACCTGCCGGGATACCGGCACTCGAAGGGATGTGTCTTTTCATTTGCCGACGGCCACGTTGAGTATTGGAAGTGGGAAGCAAATCCCCCGGACGAACTGGGAGATCTGGCACGCGTCCAGGCCGATTTGCCTGAGCCCTGATAAACTGCCGGTGACTTCGATCATCGCAAAAAGGCTGCTGTCATTGACAGCAGCCCCGTGAGTTGAACCATTTATCTCCGATATCCATCGTGCCCGCGGTAATCATGTCCATACCGGAATTGGACCGGATGATAGCGCCAGGTCCCTGATATCCATACATGACTGGTGGTGTAATAACCCGGATACCAGACATAACCCGCTCCCGGGCAGGCAGGAACCATTTCAACGACGGTCGCCGGTGCAGGTTGCACTGTTTGGACGACGGTCACAGGTGCGGGGGCGAGCATAACCGGAGCAGTATAGACCGGCGGCGTTGCCACGACGACACCCGGGAACCCGATGGAAATGCCGAAGCGGACTCCGGCGTTGGCAGACATGACAGCCGCGCTGAAGAGGGCGGCCACGATCAGTATTTTAGTTTTCATAATCTTCTCTTTCTTTTTTGCGGGGCGTGATTGCCCACATAAATGCAGACGGATAAGTAACTAAATAGTTACATAAGTAGAAAAATTTTATTACCCTGATTATCAATAAGTTGTGAAATTTGTGTAACCGGGCAAAAATGCCGTTTTTCACCGGGATGTGGCCGCGCAAGAAATGCACGGCCGGTTTCGCGGAAACTGTGGCCGCAGATGGGATGCGCGCAGTCGCGCGACTTCGCAAACGGCGGCTGTGATAGAGGTCTGTGGACCCAGGACTGCGCTCGCAGACTCGCTGGTCCTGGGCTATAAATAGGTCACCCCCTGCGGGGGTTTTGATTCAGCGGCTGCGCCGAATTGTTTGAGGCAAAGCCAACCGTTGCCGGTTAATGTGGCTACAGCTTTTCTGGAACCGCTATAGTCATTCGGATTTAGGAATTAGTCATTTTCAAGAAAGGACGGCTGCTGAACTATCCAATCCTCTCTAATTTTTTCCCTCGATCCAGCGGATGGTCTTTTCCGCCAGCTTATCGAAAGCGGTCACGCACATTTCGAGGTGTTCTTCTTTGGTGTCTTCGATTTTATTGTGGCTGATGCCGTGCAGGCTTTGGACGAACATCATGACGGTGGGCACGCCGGCGGCGGCGACTTCGGCGGCATCATGGAGCGGACCGCTGGGGAGGCGATGGGATTTGCCGCATGTCTCGCGAATGGACTCGTCGCACAAGTTGATGAGGTCGTTATTGAAAGGATGCGGCGGGATTTGCCACAGGCGCTCCCATGAGACTTTCACCTTTCCCTCGCCGGCAAATTTTTCAGCGGCGGCCTTTGCCTCCGCCAGCATTTTGGCGAGGACAGCCGGTTCGAGATGGCGCTGGTCGAGAGTGATGCGACATTCTTCAACCACGCTGGTGACGATCCCCGGTTTGGTCGTGCAGGAACCGATCGTGCAAACGCCATTGCCGCTTTGCGCGGCGATCTTGTAAATCTCCAGGCTCATCTTTGCCGCCGCCAGGAACGCATCTTTGCGCCGGTTCATCGGCGTACTTCCGGAATGCGCGGCCTGTCCGTGAAAAGTAATGGCATGCCGTTCGACGCCAAACGTGCCGAGGACCGCGCCGAGGGGAAGATCGAGGTCGAGCAGGACCGGGCCTTGTTCGATGTGCAGTTCCAGGTAGGCGGCGGCGTTCTTTAATTCAGCCCCGCTGTCTTTCACCCGTTCAAAATCGATCCCAACATTTTTCAGCGCGTCGGGAAGCCTGATCCCTTGTTTGTCCACCAGGCCGCGCGCTTCGTTCATATCAAGATTGCCGGAACAGGCGGAGGATCCAAAAAGACTCTTTCCAAATCGAGCGCCCTCCTCATCGGCCCAATCCACGAGGCGGACCGTCACGGGCGGGCGGCCGTTGTATTGCGAATGGATGCGCCGCAAAATCTCCACGCCGGCGAGCACATTAAGGCAACCGTCCAGCCAACCGCCGTTCGGGACCGAATCGAAATGGCCGCCGATGAGGAGGCATTTTTCCGAAACGCCACGCAGGGTGAACCAGGTGTTGCCGGCGGCATCGTTATGGATTTCCAGCGGCAGGCCCTCAGTTTTTTTGCGGAGAAACCGGCGGGCGGCGAGCCATGTTTCAGTGAAAGCCACCCGTTGCGCGCCATTTTCATCGCCGGTCAGCGCGCGAAGTTCTTTCAATTCAGCGACCGTGCGTTTTGGATCGAGTGGATTCATGGGGTGGACATCATCTTTGACAAAGGTAAATTTATTGTGACAACCCGCCGTAAAGCCAGTATAAAGTCATAAAAGAGGAATTGCAGAAAGAAACAAAATTATGCCAACGCTAAATACAGTAGTGGACGGACTGAAGATGCCAAACCCATTTGTCATCGGATCAGGGCCGCCGGGAACCAATCTCAACGTCATCAACAAAGCTTTCACCGAAGGCTGGGGCGCGGTGATCGCCAAGACGGTTTCGCTCGACGCGAGCAAGGTCGTCAACGTCACGCCGCGTTACGGCAAATTGCATTCGAACGACGGCAAGGAAATCATCGGCTGGGAGAACATCGAGCTCATCAGCGACCGTCCGTTCAAGATCTGGGAGGACGAGTTCAAGAAATGCAAGGACCAGTTTCCCGACCGCATCCTGATCGCTTCCATCATGGAGGAATATCGCAAGGACGCCTGGGTGGAGATCGTCGAGCGTTGCCAGGCCTGTGGCGTGGACGGATTTGAATTGAATTTTTCATGCCCGCACGGCCTGCCGGAACGGAAGATGGGCGCGGCCATGGGGGAGAACCCCGGGATCGTCGGCGAAGTGGTCGGTTGGGTGATGGGCGCGGCCAAAAAGCCTGTATGGGCGAAGATGACGCCGAACATCACGCATATCGAAGATCCGAGCCGTGCCGCGTTGAAATCCGGCGCGACGGGCATCAGCGCCATCAATACCATCCGCAGTGTCATCGGCGTGAATCTCGAAACGCTCCGGCCTGAACCGAGCGTGGAGGGTTATACGACGCCGGGCGGTTATTCCTGCCGCGCGGTGAAGCCCATCGCGCTCCGGATGGTGATGGAAGTGGCGCAATTGATCCGCAAAGAATTTCCCGGGCGGTCCCTCTCGGCCATCGGCGGGGTGGAGACCGGGAACGACGCGGCGGAATTCATCCTGTTGGGCGGCGACACGGTGCAGGTCTGCACCGGCGTGATGAAATTCGGTTATGAGCATGTGAAATTGATGTGCGACCAACTGCTTGCGTTCATGGAGAAGCATAAATTTGAGACGCTGGCCGATTTCAAGGGCAAGAGCCTGGATTATTTCACGACGCACGCGGACCTGGTGAAGAAGCAGGCCGATCGCAAGGCCGCGCAAAAAGCGGCGACGGCGGCAAAGATGGTCAAGAGCGACGGCGAATGGAGCGGAAGTGATTTCGTGAAGCAATCGGACGCGCTGGCGAGATAACATGGAATCCTGCCCCTTCCTGATCGGTGGCGACTGGCTTCAACCGAAGCTTGCCAGCACGCCTGTTTTCAATCCCTCAACGGGCGAGGTCATCGCTGAATGTCCCGCCGGCGGAATCGCCGAAGTGAACGCGGTGGTTGACGCGGCCCAAACGGCATTTCCCGGCTGGATGGAGACGCCGCCAGTGGAGCGCGCGCGCATCCTCGCGCGGTTCAAGATGTTGTTGGAGGAAAATTTCGAGGACATCGTCCGCTGCAACACCCGCGAGAACGGAAAGACGCTGGTGGAATCGCGCGGCGACGTGAAGCGCGGCATGGAGGTCGTGGAATTTGCGCTGGGCGTCCCGTCGTTGATGATGGGACAGATTTTGGAAAATGTCGCGCGAGGCATCGATTGCGAAGCGATGCGCCAGCCGTTGGGCGTTTGCGCGGGCATCACGCCCTTCAACTTTCCGGCGATGGTGCCGCTGTGGATGTATCCGATCGCCATCGCCTGCGGGAACACTTTTGTCCTGAAGCCGAGCGAGAAAGTCCCGCTCACGGCGATCAAGATCGTCAGGTTGTTGGAGAAAGCCGGTTTGCCCAGGGGGGTGATGAACATCGTCCACGGCGGACGCGAAGTGGTGGACGCGCTGCTGACCCATCCCAAGGTCAAAGCGATCTCATTCGTAGGCTCGACGCCGATCGCGAAATATATCTACGAGGTCGGGACGAAACACGGCAAGCGTGTGCAATCCAACGGAGGCGCGAAAAATTTTACGCTGATCATGCCGGACGCAGACACGGATAATTCCGTGCGCGGCGTCATCGAGGGCGCCTTCGGTTGCGCGGGCGAGCGATGTATGGCCGGCTCGACGGCGGTGATCGTGGGCGCCGCCGAGAAAACGGTCCTGCCGGTGCTGGTGGAGGCAACCCGCCGGATCAAGGTGGGCCCGACTGACCGCGAAGCCCAGCCAGACATGGGGCCGCTCATCACGCGCCAGCATCGCGACCGGGTCCTGGAATTGATCGAGGCGGGCGTCAAAGAAGGCGCAAAGATCCCCGCCGACGGACGCGGGGTCAAGGTCAAGGAAGCGCCGGATGGCTTCTTTGTAGGGGCCACGATCCTGGACGGTGTGCAGAACGGCATGACGGTCGCGCGCGAAGAGATTTTCGGGCCCGTGCTGAATGTGATGCGGATGGATGATCTGGATGCGGCCATTGAGATGGCGAACAAATCAGCTTATGGAAACGGCGCCTCCATTTTTACGCGCTCAGGCAAGGCGGCGCGCGAGTTCAAGCATCGCATCAACTGCGGCATGGTGGGCATCAATATCGGCGTCCCGGCATCGATGGCGTGGTTTCCGTTCAACGGTTGGAACGATTCGTTCTTTGGCGACCTCCACATGCAGGGTGTTGAAGGCGTCCAATTTTTCACGCAGCAAAAAGTCACCACCAGCCGCTGGTTCAGCTATGGGGAAGGGGATATATGGCATAAAGAGTGATATGCGATAAGTGGCAAGGTTCCAAATATGGCCCTGTTAATTAAAAACGGCGAAATCATAACTCCCAGCGAGCGCTTCACAGCGGACATCCTCTGCGAAGGAGAAATCATCACGCGAATCGATCGTGGCATCAAGCCGCCGAAGGGCGCGGAAGTGATCGACGCCAAAGGCAAATTCGTTTTTCCCGGTTTTATCGACCCGCATGTCCATATCTATCTGCCTTTCATGGGGACGTTTTCAAAGGACGATTACATCTCGGGCAGCCGCGCGGCTTTGGTCGGTGGAACGACGACCTTGATCGAGATGTGTTGTCCGGCGCGGAAAGACGATGCGCTGGAGAGTTTTGAGTTATGGATGAAGAATGCCGCGGGGAAATCGGCCTGCGATTTTACATTTCATATGGGCGTCACGAAATTCGACGGCCAAACGGAGCGGCAACTCCGCGAGATCGTGAAGCGCGGCATCAGTTCCTTCAAAATCTTTCTCGCTTACAAAGGCGCTTTCGGCGTGGATGACACGGAGCTTTACCGGATCTTGAAGCTGGCGCGCGAGTTGGGCGTCATCGTCACGGCGCATTGTGAGAATGAGACACTCGTGACGGAGCGGTGCAAGGAATTGCTCGCGGCGGGAAAAACCGATCCGGGGCAGCATCACAACAGCCGTCCGCCGCAAGTCGAGGCAGAGGGGGTGCATCATCTGATGACTTTCGCCGAACTCACCGGAGCGGCGACGTATATCGTGCATTTGAGTTGTAAAGAGGCGCTCGATGAAGCGATTGCGGCGCGGCAACGGGGTGTGCGCGTCAACGTCGAAACCTTGATCCAATATCTTACCCTCGACAAAACAGACGCGGAAAAGCCCGGATTCGAAGGCGCAAAATACGTGATGTCGCCGCCGCTGCGCGATAAACGCAACCAGGAGGTCCTTTGGAACGGATTGCGCGACGGCCTGGTTCAAACCGTTGCGACCGATCATGCGCCCTTTGATTTCAAGACGCAGAAACCGATGGGAAAAAATGATTTCACAAAAATCCCCAATGGCATCCCCTCGCTGGAAGACCGCATCAATGTGCTTTATACCTACGGCGTCAAAACCGGAAAGATCGATCTGCACACGTTTGTGAACATCGCCAGCACGCAGGTCGCCAAAATCTTCGATCTGTTCCCGCGCAAGGGGACGATTCAAATCGGGGCCGATGCCGACCTGGTGGTGTACGATCCGGATTATCGCGGGAAGATCTCTGCGAAGAAGCAACAGATGAACGTTGATTACAACGTGTTTGAAGGCTGGAAGATCGAAGGACGGCCCGGCCTGGTCACCGTGCGCGGCCGGATTGCGGTGCGCGATGGCAAATTTGTCGGCAAACACGGCCACGGAAAATTTTTGCAACGTAAACCGAGTCATTTTTGATGCGCCGTTGACACGCACAAATCACAACGTAAACTTATAATGGTTATGAGCGCTGTAGATATCTTAAATGAATTGAAGACTTTGCCACCCGGTGAACAGGTTGCTTTCGCGCGGCTTTTCCGCCAATGGCAGTCTGCAACTCCGTCAAAACCAGTGCAAAAAACAGGTGCGCGTCCGGATTTTCTTGCCCGGCTGCGCCATATTTACGGCGACAAGACCAGCGGTGACAGCCAGGCTCTAATCAGTGAATTGCGCGGCGACCGCTGATGAACGCATATTTCGATTCCGCTATCATAGCCAAACTCTATGTTCAAGAGGTGAACAGCGATGATATGGTTCGATTGATTTCCACTGAAGCTCCGCCTTATGCATTTACCCATTGGCAGGAGATCGAAGTGAGGAATGCGCTTCGATTGAAACGATTTCGCCAGGAAATTACCCGCGAAGAACTTCAGGCTTCGTTGACGGCCTTTGACGAAGACATCACCGCCGGGCTTTGGCGGCGGCCGGATTATGCGCTGGCGGAAGTATACGAACGCGCCGCGCAACTTTCTGCAAATCATGCTGCTGTCATTGGCTGTCGTACGTTAGATATTTTTCATGTTGCTGCCGCTCTCATCATTGGCACTATACATTTTTTCAGTTTAGACGAACGACAACGCGAACTGGCTAAACGAGAAGGGTTGACAGTAAAACCATAAAATATGAATTCCACTTTCTCCAGCCTGTCAGCCAACGCGCCCGATGTCAAAGTCGACATCGAGCGGAGCCGGTTGTTCAATGCCGATATCGCGCCGGTGCCGCAATCGCGGCGCAAGTGGGGGATGTTAAGCTTTGCGGCATTGTGGATTTCGATGGCCGCGTGCGTTCCCACTTATATGCTCGCTTCATCGCTCATCGGTGGCGGCATGAACTGGTGGGAGGCCATCCTGACAATTTTTCTCGGCAACCTCATCGTGCTGATCCCGATGGTGCTCAATGCCCATGCCGGCACGCGTTATGGGATTCCCTTCCCGGTCTCCTGCCGCGCCGCGTTCGGCACGTACGGCGCCAATGTCCCGGCGATCCTCCGGGCGCTCGTCGCCTGCGGCTGGTTTGGCATCCAAACGTGGATCGGCGGGGAAGCGATTTACAAAATCTGTGTCACCCTCTTTCACCTGGACGCGGCCACGCCCACGAATTGGTTCGGCATCAGCGGCGGACAATTTTTGTGTTTCCTGTTTTTCTGGGGCATCAACATGTTCGTCATCTATCGCGGCATTGAAACCATCCGCTGGCTGATGAACATCAAGGCGCCGATCCTCATCGTGCTCGGCCTGTTGCTGTTGGCCTGGGCGCGCCATGCGGCGGGGGGATGGGGCGAGATGTTGTCGCAGAAATCGCAATTCGATGCCGGGCAGCCGCAGGCCGGAAAATTCTGGGGCTACTTTTTCCCCGTGCTCACCGGCATGGTCGGATTTTGGGCGACGCTTTCATTGAACATCCCCGATTTCTCACGATACGCCAAATCACAGCGCGACCAGATCGTCGGCCAGGCCCTGGGTCTGCCGCTGACGATGGCGTTGTATTCGTTCATCGGCGTGGCGGTCACCTCGGCCACGACGGTCATCTATGGCGCGCCCATCTGGGATCCGGTGGACGTGCTGACGAAGTTCAGCAATCCGCTGGTGCTGATCATCGCCATGCTGGCCCTCTGCGTGGCCACGCTGGCGACGAATATCGCGGCGAACGTGGTCTCGCCCTCGAACGATTTTGCGCATCTCTCGCCGACAAAAATTTCCTTTCGCACCGGCGGCATCATCACCGGGATCGCGGGCATCTTGATGATGCCATGGAAACTGGTCGCTGATCCGAGCGGCTACATCTTTACCTGGCTCATCGCTTATAGCGCGTTGCTTGGTCCGATCGGTGGAATCCTGATCGCCGATTATTTCGTGTATCGCCGTTGCCGGTTAAACCTGGTGGAGCTTTATAAAACGGACGGTGAGTATCGTTTTACCGGTGGTTTCAGCATTGTGGCCATCGTTGCACTCGTTGTTGGCGTGTTGCCAAGCCTACCCGGGTTCCTGGTGAACGTGCATGTTCTGGGCAAAGACAGCGTTCCAGCATCCCTTGCGCATTTATATGATTACGCATGGTTCATCGGCTTTGGCCTCGCGTCTGTGGTGTATCTCGGGTTGCGGAAAATTTTTCCGAAAGCTTGAAATTACCCAAAGATCATTTAGTCGCCCCGCAACTTCCTTAAGGCCTGGTGCATTTCCCCGGCAGACTTGTACCGATAGGTCAGGTCGGGTTCGCAGGCTTTGAGAATGATGCTATTCAAGGCCAGAAAATCATCGGACACGTTCGAATCAAGCAGGGTTGCCGAAAGTTCGGGAAAGGCTGCCGGATTACGGCCGGTGGTGATGACATAAAGCAACATCCCCAGGGCATAGACGTCGGCTTGCGGCGTGCCGGGAAATTCCGGCGGCGGTGGCAAATAACCTGGCGTGCCGACGAATGTTTTCACTTCATCCGCCGGACGGATCTCCGCGACCAGGCCGAGGTCGGCCAATTTTGGCCGGCCCTCCACGAAGATTACGTTTTGCGGCTTGATGTCACGATGGGTCAAACCCTGTTGATGGAGGAATTCAAGAACTTTGGACAGCTCAAGGCCAATACGCACGCAGTCCGGCAACGGTAATCGGCCGCTCGGATGGCGCTTCCGTTCGTTGGCCAGATCATGTGGTTGGTATTTTTGCGGTTCACGCTGCCAATCCGCCTTGAGCGAATCGCCAAGCTCCATCACATAATAAAAATAACCGTCCAGTTTTTCGCTGACGAACTCCACGCGCAACAGCCCGGGATGACTGTTGGAGAATGGTTGATAACGGCTTACACCCTTGAACTCGCGTTCGTAGGGTGAGGGATTGTTCCCGAAATTTCTGAGATAAATGATTTTCAGGGCGCGCCAATCGCCGCCGGCATTTTTTGCCAGCCACACTTTTCCATAAGCGCCTTCGCCGAACGGCGGCTGGAACAATTCATAGCCAGGTATTTCTGGAAGTATCGCGACGGCAATTTCAGTTTTTTCAGCTTTTTCAGGGCGAACCTTGACCACGGCAGCCCAGAGCAGGGCGCAGGGGATTTGTCCGCCGACAATGACCAGCCACGGGAACCAATAGTTTGTAAAATAACTCATCGTGATCGACGCGAGTGAAACAAAGACGGCCAGGACGGCCGCCAAAATGCCCGCGGTGAATAATCGCATCCGGCAAAGACCGCCGAGACAAATTCCTGCCAGGGTCAGGATCGAAAATTCGAGCCAGGCCGGCGGACGGCAGAGCCAATCGCCGTTCAACAAATTCAAAAACGAAGTCAGCATGATCTCAACGCCGCCGGAGGTTTCGTGGGTCCAGCGCCAATAGGGAGATTGAAACTCATCCGGCTCGCTATCGAGCCGGGATGTTTGAGGCTCGGTGCCGATAAAAACAATTTTATCCCGGAAATAACCCGCCGGTTGCGCCAGCGCAAATTGATAGCTCATCGTGGGCCAGGCGCCGTCCCGGCCATAATAACGCAGCCAGCGTTCCCGCGGTTGGGGGGCCAGATTCGCGCCGCAAACCGTTGCGGTCGCCCAGGGCAGGCTTGGATAGGGGCCGGGCGACGGAAACGGCCACTGTCGCCGGACGATGGAGTCCATATCGGAATCCAACCAGGCAACGCCCCAGTTTGTTCCGGCGGCCTGCAAAAACAGGCCGGCCGGCAATACCGGATTCGCGCCGGTCATTCCAGGAACCGTCATCCGCGCCTGTTCAGCCATCAATACAATATGCCGTTGTCGCCGCATGGCATTGGCCAGGGCCTGGTCCATGGAAGGGTCCCGCAAGGTCCCGAAAAAAGAGTCGATGACCACCAGGCTGCAACCGTCGTCCGCGAGTTTATTGAGCAACTGCGCATGCAGCCCGCGGTCCCACGGCTGGCCGCGCGTTTGGTGAAAATGGTCGTAGGCTTCGTTATCCATCAGCACGAGCGCCACGTTATTGGTGAGGGGCCGCGCGCCGAAGCGGAAGAGATAATCGTAACTGGAATTCACCCACGGCTCGCCGGGCGGCGCGCTCCACAAGAACCAGCCGCAAAGAACCGCCAGCGCCGCGCCAACGGCGGGTTGGAAAGTTTTTTGCGTAAAAATTTTGCCCATGTGTCCCGAATTTAGTGACAAATGTAGAAGATGCGGGAGCCGGTGAAAACCGCGTTTTACGAATTTTTTGAAAAATGCGGGCGGGGGGTTCGCCCAAAGCCCGGATTGTGGAATTATATTGCGAAAGTTTCCAGACTGTGAAGCATTGTGCCCGAACCATGTCTGCCAACCGAATCGAAGAGAAACAACCATGATTCCCGCCAATCCAATCCTCGGCACAGCTTTCCATGCCGTCGGCGCAGCCTTTGCGGCGCTTTGTTACACCCCCCAGAGACGCGTCAAGGGCTGGTCGTGGCAAAGCTATTGGCTGGTGCAGGCGGCCTGCTGCTGGTTTTTGCTGCCGATCATCGTCGCGTGGCTGACGATTCCACAACTTGGCGCCGTGCTGCATGAAGCGCCGCGCGGGGCGATGCTCGAGTCGTTTGTCCTGGGGGCGTTTTACGGCATTGGCGGCACGGCGTTTGGTATTTCCATCCGGTACATCGGTTTTTCGCTGACCTATGCCATCGCCATCGGACTTTCGACGGTGTTGGGAACATTGATCCCGCCGCTGGTCAGCGGCACGCTGGGCGCCACCTTGAGCAAACCGGGCGCGGACTGGGTCATCGGCGGCATCGGCATCGGCATTATCGGCATCGCGTTCACCGGCGCAGCAGGGCGGATGAAGGAACGCGATTTGAGCGCGACGGCAAGCCTTGGAGGGTTTTCGCTGGTGAAGGGGTTGTTGCTCTCGCTCCTGGCCGGCGTGCTGTCGGCGGTCTATGGATTCGCGTTGGCGGCGGGCGATCCGATCGCTGACGTCGCCTCGGCGCATGGCGCCGGCGTGTATCGCGGTAATGTGGTTTATATTTTCTCGAACACCGGCGCATTTCTCTCGACCCTGGCCTATTGTCTGTGGCTGCACCGGAAGCACAAGACTTTGGGCGAGATCGTTGAATTGCCCGCCGGCGGGGAGAAGGCAAGCCTGCCGGTCAATTGGGCGATGGCGGTGTTGACGGGCTGCCTGTGGTACGGGCAATTTTTCTTTTACAATCTCGGCCATGTGCGGATGGGTGCTTACCAGTTCACCAGCTGGGCCATCCACATGATCATGCTCATCCTGTTCAGCATCGTGGTCGGGGTGGTCTTGCGCGAGTGGCGCGGCTCCCGCCTAGCGACCAGGGTCGCTGTGGGTTTCGCCTTTTCCGTGCTGCTGGCCGCGGTGCTGATGTTGACTTATGGCAATCACATCGCCGATCTCGCCACGACGCACTAAGCAATGAATCGAAAAGCGCCTTGCACTTTCCGCCTTTTTATTTGCGTTTTGCGCCATGAACACCTGCCGGCGGGCTTCCAAACTTGACACTCGATTCGGGCGTGCTTGATTGGTGTGGTATTTCATCCATATCCGAAATCAAATTGAGTGATTACAGCCTCGTCGGCAAAGACACCACCCTGGCCATTGAAAAAGGGTTGGCCGAGGCGACATGGTACACCTCGCCGGTCCCCAGGGACAAGATGCGCGAGTTGCTTCAACGCCGCGACTGGCCTGCCATCCGCGATACCCTCCTTTGGTTCGCCCTGATCCTGGGTTCAGGGTGGGTGGCTTACGAATTGTGGGAAGCCCGGAGCTGGTGGGCCGTGGTTCCCTTCATGATTTACGGGGTGCTTTATGCCTCCACTTCCGATTCGCGCTGGCATGAGTCCGGCCACGGCACGGCCTTCAAGACTGATTGGATGAACAATGCCTTGTATGAGATCGCCTCCTTCATGGTCATGCGCGAATCCAGTGTCTGGCGCTGGAGCCACACCCGCCATCACAGCGATACGATCATCGTCGGCCGTGACCCGGAAATCGCCGTGCCGCGTCCGCCCGATCTGGTTGGGTTTGTCCTGAGTTTCTTCGCCCTCAAAGTCATCCCGAAATATTTCCAGCAAGTTTTTTTGCATGCCACCGGCCGGTTGAGCGCTGAAGAAAAGACCTTCATCCCGGAATCCGAATATGAAAAGGTTTTCCTCCGTGCCCGCATCTATCTTCTGATCTATGGCGGCGTCATCGGCCTGGCGCTCTACGAGCGCAGCCTGCTGCCGCTCATGTTCATCGGCCTGCCGACGCTTTACGGTTCGTGGCTGATGCCTATTTACGGTTACACGCAACACGCCGGCCTGGCCGAAAACGTCCTCGACCACCGGCTCAATTGCCGGACGGTGAAGATGAATCTTGTCCACCGCTACCTGTACTGGAACATGAATTACCACGTGGAGCACCATATGTTCCCGCTGGTGCCGTATCACAATCTGCCCGGGTTGCATGAAACCGTGAAGCCGGATATGCCGGCTCCTTACAGCAGCCTCTGGAACGCCTGGCGGGAAATCGTTCCCGCCGTCCTGCGCCAGGCCAGGGATCCCGGCTACTGCGTCAAACGCAAACTGCCCACCCCGACGCTGCGCAACGATGCGCCGCCGACGTCGCATATTTTCACGGCCAAGGGCCAGCCGCGAAACGGCTGGATCGAAGTCTGCGTCAGCGCTTTCCTGAAGGCCGGGGACGTCATCCGTTTCGATCACGAGAACAAAACCTACGCCATCTATCGCACCGCCGGGGGTGCGCTCCATGCCACGGACGGCATCTGCACCCACGGCAACACGCACCTTGCCGACGGGCTGGTCAAAGGCAATCTCATCGAATGTCCGAAGCACAACGGGCGCTTCGATATCACCGACGGCTCGCCCCAGCGCCTGCCGGTTTGTGTCGCGCTGAAGACCTACCAGGCGCGCGAGCATGACGGGAAAATTTTCCTGGACCTCAATTCAGCCGGCGGCTGCGGCCTCAGACAATCGCCCACGACTTACAAGTTCCGCGTGGTCAGCAACGAGAACGTCGCCACTTTCATCAAGGAACTTGTGTTGGAGCCTGAGCCCGGCTCGGCCATGCCTTCCTACCAGCCCGGCGATTATTTGCAATTCGACATCCCCGCCTACGGCGACATCTCATTCCGGGAGATCGCCGTAAGACCGCCGTTCGCCGGAGTTTGGGAAACACAACACGTTTTCGATTTTCGTTCGGAGAATGCCGCGCCTGTGCGTCGCAATTACTCGCTGGCCACGAATCCGGCCATCGATAAACAACAACTGCGTTTTAATATCCGCATCGCGACGCCGCCCCGCGGGCAGGATTGCCTGGCGGGAGCCGGTTCGGCGTATGTACACCGGCTTAAACCCGGCGACCGGCTTACGGCGATCGGGCCGTTCGGGACCTTTCATATCAAGCCCGGGAATGCGGAGATGGTTTATGCCGGTGGCGGCTCGGGCATGGCCCCGCTGCGCTCGCATGTGTCGCACTTGTTTGAAACGCTCAAGACCGGGCGCCGCGTCAGCTTCTGGTATGGCGCCCGTTCGCGGCAGGAAATCTTTTATCAGGATTATTTTGAAAACGTGGCGAGGGAGTTTTCCAATTTTAGTTTTCACCTCGCGCTCTCCGAGCCGCAGCCGGGGGATCACTGGACCGGAGACACCGGCCTGGTTCACGAAGTGTTATTGGAAAAATATCTAAAAAACCACCCCGCTCCCGCGGGCGTTGAATACTATCTGTGCGGGCCGCCCGTCATGGTGCAGGCCACCCTCAAAATGCTCGATGAACTCAAGGTGCCGGCGGGCCAGGTTGCCTTTGATGAATTTTAAATCGCTGGAAAATCACCGCTAAACTATTTTTAACCACCGCCATATTGCTTTTAACCGATTATTACCCCCAAACTATTTTAACCGATTTTAACACTCATTTTTAACATTCATGAAGCTAAAACTGGTCCGGCATCTTTGGGGCGTGGACGGCACACAAGGTTACGATCATTACCTGCAACCCTGGCGGGAGGCCGGCTATGAGGCGCTGGAAGTTTCCATCCGCTATGTCCATGACCGGGCAGTATTTTTGCAATTCCTTAAGGAGAGCGGATTCCAATGGGTGCCGCAAATTTACAGCCGCGACTTTGTGCCGGGCGGAACCATCCGCGAACATCTCGATTCATTGCAGCAACAAATCGACGAATGCCTGGATCACCGGCCCCTGTTCTTTAACGCCCACAGCGGTTCAGATGCCTGGAGTCTGGCGGAAGCCGAGGATTTTTACGGAGCCGTTTTGGAAATGGAACGAAAGATCGGTGTGCCGATCGCCCATGAAACCCATCGACTGCGCTATTTTGGCAACCCATGGACGACGCGCCCGATCCTCGAACGTTACCCGACGCTCATGCTGACCTGCGATTTCAGCCACTGGGTATGCGTGGCTGAGCGGTTGCTGCCCGACTGCGGAGAAATCATCCAACTGGCAGCGCAACATTGCCAGCATGTCCATGCCCGGGTTGGTTTTGAGGAGGGGCCGCAAGTCTCGGATCCGCGTGCGCCCGAGTGGGCGCAGCACCTCGCCGTCCATGAAGGCTGGTGGGATCAAATCTGGAAATCCCAGGAGCGACGCGGCATGGTCATGTCAACGTTGACGCCTGAATTTGGCCCCGCGCCATATCTTCAGTTATTGCCATTCACCCGGGAGCCAGTGGCTAATCTGGCGGATATCTGCGATTGGATGGCCCGCCGCCAAAGCCGGCGTTTTTCAACTGAAGTCAAATCGTCTGCCTGTTGAAACCGACTGCGGTGAATCGGAATTCAACCGCGTGCGCGGACGATTTCCGCTTTCGCTGCGGCAAAATCCTCCTGGTAGGCGTCGCTCTTTTGCATCTGCCGGACAATCGCTTGCGCCAGGACCCGGCCGGCGTAAATGTCCGTGGGGTAATGCCGCGCGATCATGACACGATGCCAACCGATGCTGCGTGCCGTGGCGATGATGGCATCGTGTTTGTCTGGAAACAGATCGGCCAATACCAGGGCGAGCACCATCGATTCAGTGGAATGGCCGCTGGGATAGCTGTAGGTTTTTTCCAGTTTTCCGTTGGCCAGGCTCGGGTCGGTGAAATAAGGGCGCGGGCGCTTGTAATAGTTCTTCGCATTATCGGCGACGGCCTCGGCGTCCTTCTGGACGTTATGGATGAATGCTTCCGTTTTGGGAAACTCGCCCGGTTGGAAAAAATCACCGATGGCGGGAACAAAGTTGGAGATGCTGAATTGCCTCTCTGAATAGGCAATGGCCATGTCGTTGCTGTCGCAGGCGTGATAAACTTCGCGGACCGTTTCCATGTCGGCGGCCTGCTCCGGCGAGTCCGGCAACGGCGGCGGCGCCAGCAAGGCGATCACATCCGGCTTTCCGGCGGGAAGATAATGGAGATGGGCTGGCGCGGGCGACGCCGCTGTCTGGGCCGTCATCGTGTCGCCCTGGGCGCGCAACGGCAGCGGGGCGATGGCAATCGAAAGAAGGACCGAGGCCAGGAAAAGATGGAATTTCATGTAAAAACGATACGGCAGGAAGTCTAATGTCAATTGGTGACCGGATTTCCCTGGCAATCCCAATTGATATCGGAGCGACCGGGGTCGTGGCCGGCGGGAACAGAGCCAGAGCCATCGGAAACCACGTAGTTATATTTGTAGTAAGCAGAATGGCCATCGCTGAAGGTGATGTTGCCGCCCTGGCTGTGCCGAGACGAGAAACGCGTGGTGTATGATTGCGGAGTGCCGAGATCGACGGAATTTCCACCGGGATAAACATCACTACCACTTGCGTAATAGGGAGTTTCCAGAGACATGGTACGGGTATCCGAAAAAAGCACAAAGGCTGAAGGATTTTTAACCATGCTGGTCTTGCAAGCGATATCCGAAGGGAAACTGACACTCTCGTTGGCGGTGGCTTTTGAATTCATCCCGAAATTGAAGAGCGGGCGTTGCCCGGGCTGCATATAGCCATGAGCTAGAGGTACATCGATGGGGTTGATACCCAACGCGCTGGCGACCGGGCAGAGGAAAATATTATTTTGGCCCTGTGCGGTCGCGTTGTTGAACTGTCCTTTATTTTGCCCAAACGCCCATTGATACATGGTCTTGCTGCCGACGTAAGACGGCAGGGCATTAAACCAGACATCGTTACCATAGCCTTTGGTATAATAAGAGTAGATATCAGCCCAGACCGGATTGTCTTGATCCGATGTGTTAAGTATCGGATTAGTCTCATATTTTGGCCACGGAAAGACCTGGGTGTTGTCATCCACGTACATGGATTGTGCCAGGCCCCATTGTTTTGCATTATTTAAACAGGCCACTTCTTGGGCTCTGACCTTGGCCTTGGCTAATACCGGCAGCAGCATGGCCGCTAGAATGGCGATGATGGCAATGACCACCAGCAATTCAATCAGCGTAAAGCCATTGATTTTAATGTTTTGTTTAAGCAGTTTCACTCTTTTTAACTTCTTGGTTGTTCTCCCACCCTACAAGCCCCAACGAATAGTGCCTTTGAATTGTTACGAGTAGATGCGTTCGGTGTGACAAATAGGTGACAAAGCCCGACCCAAAAATAATGTCACGTCATCGTAACAAAAAAGCCATGCCCGTGTGACCGGATTTTTATTCACTCTCCGGGTTCGCAAACAAGGATTTTTTGTCACTACATAAAAAAACAAATGAAAATAAAAAATATCGCATGCATCGCGGCGTTGCTTCTGGCTTCGCTGTCGGCAGTTAAAGCTCAAACCTCGGCTCCAATCACTGCCTGGACATTCGACAACGTGTCCCTCGGCTATAGCGCGAGTCCAGCGCCGTCCACCGGTTTTGGAACGGCCAGCGCTGTGGGCCTTGGCAATTTGAGCAACCCCTCCATTGTTAGCCTCTCGGGAAGTTCTTCGGGGGCTGCCAATAGTTGGCAATTTAGCGCCACCGGCGATAGTGGCGGCTGGCAGACGACTTCGGCCATCGGCACGCAAGGCGCCCAGTTTACGGCCAGCACAGTTGGTTATTACCAGATTCAAGTTTCCTTTGACGTCAATGCGACTGCAAATGCGGAAGGCACCCTGCAGGTCCAATACACGACAGGAAATTCCATTTGGTATAACGCCACGATCACCTCGGTAGGGAGCGGAGCGACGATCACCAACAATACCGCCACCACCAACGACCTGGTGGTCGGTTCCTATGTCACCCTGGCGAGCGGTTGGAATAACCAGATCACGGTTAATCTGACCGGCATTTCACAAGTTGATGATGCCCCCAATTTCGCCATCCGTATCGTGAATGCCTCCACGGGGACGAATTGCCTGGACACCACCGGAGTTCTTTACAACAACAGCAACACCACCGCCGCCTGGACGATTGACAACGTCAACATCCAGGGTGTTCCCTTTACTACGATCGCGAACTGGCCGTTCGATAATATCGGCAAGAAGAGTCCGGTTAATAACCCGGCTCCCGCAATCGCGAACAACCCTGCGACGGCAGCCATCATCGGCTTTAATTTTCCGTCCAGCTTCATCTTTGACGATGGCAGCGCGGGCAGCACCAATACTGGAGATGTGACCGCAAATGGACAGCCCTACAGTTCCACGGGCGCTGCGGGTCAATTTGTTTGGCGGTTGCGCGGCCAGAGCCCCGGCAACGGTTGGAATACTGCGGCGCCCATTGGAACGCAAGGCGCCGAGTTTGATGTCAGCACGATCAATTACAGCAACATCGTTGTTACCTTCGATCTTTACATGACGAGCCAGGGTGAAGCCAAAATGTGCGTTCTTTATACGACCAATGGTTGGGCGACAACAAATGTTGCCAATAACCTCTCCTACGGTCTGAATGAAACGCTGATTGCCACGAACGCGAACCCGACTGCTGATCCGAATACCGTCGCAGGCACATATTTTGACAATACTTATGGTTCGATCTTCTTCAATTACATGGTGGTTGACTTCACGAGTATTCCTAATGTGGCCGGCAATCCGAATTTCGCCTTTCGGATCGTGAACGCCGCCACTGGACATGACTGTGTGAACTATCTGGGACAACCCTATAACAACAGTTCCGGTAACTCCCGCGTGGACAACATAGCCGTCAGCGGCCAGTTTGAAGGTCAATATCCGCCGGCGGTCACTAATTCTTCCACGGCCACTGTGGATGGTCCGTTCACCAACACTTTTGCAATCGATGCGAACTGGGCCACGAATATCAGCACCATTTATATCAACGGCGTTGCTGTGACAAATAAGGCTTATGCCATTACTTCAAGTAATATTGTATTTACTCCGTCGAAGGCTTCAGCGTTGGAGTCAAGCGGGCTGGACAGCATTGTCATCAATGCCACCAACTTTGCCAGTGCCAAGTACAGCCAGTTTATCGCCACCGGCAAGGCCACTCAATTGATTTTTGTGCAACCTGCCGGCCCTTCTGCCAGCAGCGGCACCTTGACGGCTAATCCCTCAGTGGAACTTGCCGATCAATACACCAACGGTACTGATAATCCTTATAACAATATGGTGGTCACTGCCAGCGTCAGTAACTCCCCGGCGACCTGGGTTTTGGGAGGCTCGACTACCCAGCCGATTGTGAACGGCTTTTGTACCTTTACCGATTTGACCGCCACCGTTATCGGTTCATCGGCAGTAAGCAATGCGGTCATCACGTTCGCGGTAACCGGCTATACCAACACGTTGACCCACACGACCACCACCAATATTTATTCAACCGGTTTCGTCATCGGCACGCCGCCGGTTCCATTCACCAAAGGCAATTTGGCGGCTATCCAAATTGATACATTGGGCAATAACACGACGTTCAGCGTGATTGAACTCAAGCCTTCCGCCGCCAATCAAACTGCGCCCGTCAACATCGTCCCCATCAGCGCCACCGGAACGAACGGTCTGCGCCTTTCCTCCGCCGGCAGTTGCGGCAAACTGGCCTTAAGCGATGACGGGACGTTCCTGGTTTTCGACGCTTTCCATGATAATAGCTCCGCCACTGCGGACGAAACGTTCAACCTCAACCGCGCGGTGGGGACGTTGAATTCCGGCATCCAATTCACCTCGCCAGTGAGCTATGTTTCCCAATCGTTTGGCGGAAGCCAGGCCCGTGCCGCGTGCAGCCCGGACAACCAAAACTTCCTCATTGATGATAAGGGCGGGCTATACGTCAACAATAACCTGTCTTACATTGAAAACAACGTGAGTGTCAGGTCGTTTGGAGGCGCCACGAATTTGCCGGGCACCGCCTGGGTTTTAACCGCCAAGACGGCAACTCCGCCTACTCCGTCATTGTTCCAATTTGCCGGAAATAGTCCGCCGGCAATCGACTGGGAAAATTACGGCAATGACGGACCCGTCATCGGCGCCACGACTCCGCCGCCTGATGAGGTTGCCCAGGATTTCTATATGGTCAGCACCAATATCGCCTATATCTGTGATCAAAGTGGAGGCCCTAACGGTACGAACGGAATCATCACCAAGTGGCAAATGAACAATGACGGTATGGGTGATTGGACTGACATCGGCTCATGGACCAACAACGATAATTGCGACACGCTCTTTGCCACTACCAACGGGAGCGGTGGAGTTTATCTGTATTACGCCAATAACACCGGTGGACAGGGAGGCAACCAACTCATTCGGCTGACGGACCAAACCGTTCAAGGCGCGCTCAATATCATCACGACCAACGTGATCTATACCGCGCCGGCCACCGCCTCGATCGAGGGGGTTGTGTTTGTGCCGCAGTCGGTTCCTTATACGAATGAACTCACGCCACCGCCCATCCTCACTGCGGAGACGGCAGCCTCGACAAATTATATGTTCACGATCACGAACACCCCGGATGATCCAGCCTGGCGTTCCAGCATCACCAGCATCACGGTCAATGGCACGACATTGCCGCCGGCTGCTTATAACCCTACGGTGGCGGGTGGCATCGTGTTTGACCCGTCTCAATCCGCCCTGTTAGGCGTGGGTACGAACACCATTGTTATCGCCGCAACGGGTTATAGCACGAACACGGTTGTACAAACTCTTGGTGCCTTCCCTGTGCCGATCGTGTCGACCCTGACGGCTTCAAATGTTACTGCCGGCTCTGCGATTCTGGATGCATCCGTGAATCCTGATGGCGGTGCCACAGCCTATTGGTTCCAATACGGCACCAACACCAGCTACGGCACTGTCACCTCCAAACAATCGTTGCCGGTCGGCACCAGCCCGGTGATTGTGACGAATATGCTGACGGGATTATTGACGGGAACGACTTATCACTATGCGATTGTCGCCACGAATACCACCGGATCGGCTATCGGGTCGGATGTGACCTTCACCACGTTGACAGTCACACCGCCTAATTTGACTCCGGGCGGCGGCGGCTCTGTCAGCATCAGTGGCACCAGTCTCACGATGAGCTTTACGAATACGCCCGGCACCAGTTTCAGCGTCCTGGGCACTAACAACCTGACTGCTCCGGTATCGACCTGGCCGCTGGTCGGACACACGACTGAGACTCCTGTCGGTTCCGGCAACTATTCGATCAGCTTACAGGCGACGAATACGGGAGATTTCTACATCTTCCGCCAACCGTAAGTTGGCATTGAATCGAAGTTTGACACGCGGGGCGGACGAAAGTCCGCCCCGCTTTTCTTTTAGTGCCTGTGAATAACTCGGCTATTTGGCCGTGAAAACTGCAAATAGCTCGTCGCCCTTTGCCCTGGCTGAGGCCAGCCGGAATTGCGCCGACTCCGCCAATTTCAGGAATCCCTGGGCGTCAGCGATCGTCGGCGCGTGCCTGCCGCCAAAGATCCTGGGGCAGAGGGTCAAATGCAATTCATCCACCAGGCCGGCATGAATCAGCGTGCCATGAAGCGCGCCACCACCTTCGCAAAGCAAACGGCGGACATTCCATTCCTTGCGCAGCCAACGGAGGGCCGCATGAAAATCCAATTCTTTTTCGCCGAAGATCTTCACGTCGGCAACTCTGCGAAGTGATTTTAAACCGGCCTTTGAGATCCGTTCCGTCGTCAGGATAATGACCGGTGAAAAATGTTTTTTGAAGATATTTGCATCCGGGTCAATGGACCCTGAACCGCTGGCGATGATGCGCAGGGGAAATTCCGACAGACCGTTCTTCAACCGCTGCCTGCGGAATTTTTCACCGCCGTTTCCCAGGACTGTTTCGGTAACCTCGACCGTGCGCGCACCGCTGAGCACCGCGTCCGCGGTCGCGCGCAGTTCCATCATGTGCCGGTGGTCGCGGGTGCTGCCGAAGGGAATGAAATTGTCTTTCGCAAACGCAATCTTTCCGTCCGCCGTCATCGCGAAATTGGAAAACACGAACGGCCGGCCGGAGTTTCGGAGAGTGGCCTTTTGTTTCATAAGATCAACATCGCATCGCCGTAACTGAAAAATCGATAACGTTCACGAATCGCTTCGGCATAGACCGACAAAATCATTTCACGTCCGCGGACCCCGCCCGGCGAAGCAAACGCGCTGACCAGCATCAAAAGCGTGGAGCAGGGCAGATGGAAGTTTGTCAGCAAGGCATCCACGATCTGAAACTGGTGCGGTGGATAAATGAAGATGTTTGTTTTACCCTTATGAACATTGAGTTTTCCAGCGTTCCGCCCTGCCACGCTTTCGAGCACGCGCACCGTGGTCGTGCCCACCGCCACGATGCGATGACCCGAATCTTTTGCTTCTGAAATCGCGCGCACGGTTTCCTCGCCCAATTCGAACCATTCTTCATGCATCGTGTGGCCGGACAGATTTTCAGCTTTTACCGGCAGGAAAGTCCCCGGGCCCACGTGCAAGGTCACAAAGCAAATCTTTATGCCGCGCCCGCGGATTTCATCGAGCATCTTTTCAGTGAAATGCAGGCCAGCCGTCGGCGCGGCGACGGAGCCGGCAGATTTCGCAAAAACCGTTTGATAGCGCTCCTTGTCGCCCGCGATCTCGCCATCCCGTTGAATGTAAGGCGGCAAGGGGATTTCTCCCAGCGCCTCAAGCTCATCCAGGATATTTTTTGTGCCGGAAAATTTCAGACGCCGATAGCCCTCGGGATCGATTTCGGCAACGGTTGCGCAAACTGGCGTTTTTTTATTTCCTTTGCTGAGAACGATTTGCGTTCCAATCCTGGCGCTTTTTCCCGGACGGATCATGGCCTGCCAATCGTTTGGCGCATATTCCTCAACCAAAAGAATTTCGAACTTCCCATTGGTGATCGAATTGTTTCCACGCAACCGGGCCGGAATCACGCGAGAATTATTGAGCACCAGCACGTCGCCAGGGCGGAGAAAATCAACAAGCTCCGGAAACCGTTTATGTTCAACACGATTTTGATCCCGATACAGCACCAGCAACCGCGACTCATCGCGCTTTGCCGCGGGATGCTGGGCGATGAGCCCGGGAGGAAGATCGAATTGGAAATCAGCGGTTTGCATCCGCGCGAAGATAACAAGAGGCTTTGGCGAAAAATAGCTTTGAAATACGGCATTCGTTGGCTAATTCGGGAAATTGTGAATAACTTCTGAATAAATGGGGGTTTAGTCCGGTTAAATAAATTCAAGAGCGCTTTCATGACAGGCACAAAAATGGCCTCAATTCGCATCAATTCACGCGTTGGCGTCCATTGGCGTTGCGTGAGGAGGGGCGCGCTTAAACGTAACTTCGCGTAATTTCGCGTAATTTCGCGTAACGAGACCACGGATGGGGAGATAGAATTAACAGAATAGACTGGATAATCCGCGGATTTTATAGAGGGACGCAGATTTTTTGGGCGAAATAGCCGATCTTCAATTGCTAATATCCGATTAAAGCGGGCGGATCGGGGTTCGTTTTTGCAAAAAAGGGTTTTATGGAAAACAGTGGTTTGACACGAGCTCCGAAAGCTTTCGGGGCTGTGGGGTTCGACGCGGGCGTCGAACCCTAATTGCATCCTGATGTTTCCAGCGAGGCGCTGGAAACTGCGCCCGAGGCGGGCGCGCTCCCCAAAATATGCAGTCGCATTCATACAGGGTGATTTAAGCATGAATCAGAGGAAGTGTAATGTTGCCGGGAAACGCTAAATACAAGGCGAGAATGGAGGGTGGCATGGGGCTGGAGGGCGGAGGTGGCGAGAATGGCACATGGAGGATAGTATCTAGGATTTGCGAATAATGAAGTCATGGCTCGAAATGGTCTTCAACCTTGTGATCACTTTTAATGGATCATTGAAAATTCTCTGGCGGTTGAAGGTTGGGATTGGGGGCTTTATTAGTGTGTTCGAAAACAGGGCGCTTTTTAATTGATTCAAAGGCAGGTTTCCCTACGATTCCTTCAATCCGTATGGCAAAGGGAAATCAGCAAAAACAGGACAATGGTTCCACACTGGAATTCGAAGCTCAGTTATGGGTGGAGGCAGACAAAATGCGCGGCCATATCTCTGGCGTTGGAAAAGGACCCGGAAGGTTTGCCTGACGAAATTGTTAAAGGAGGCGCAAAATGATCGCCAAACTGGAGATTCTTGTATTAACCCTATCAGGCAAAAACTTATTTGTTTTAATTAAAGGCTGTTTTACTTTATACAAATAAAAGTTGATGAAACCAGACTTAACACAACCAAACAGCCATGAAGCCTTTTGAAGCAGAGAATCTTCCTCCAAAAGACCTTGATTTGCTGGCGCTCATGCCGCTGGCCGGCAAGGCAAACCGCGCCATTGCCACGCTGGAAGGTTTGTTTTATGGCATCCCGAATCCCAACGTCCTGCTTTCGCCGATCACCACCCAGGAGGCCGTGCTTTCTTCCAAAATCGAAGGCACCCAGGCGGACTTTGAAGACGTTTTGAAATTTGAAGCCGGCGAATCTCCCGCCGAACCGTCCCGCCGCGAAGACATCCGTGAAATAATCAATTACCGGCGCGCGCTTCGGCTTTCTGAAAATTTATTGAAAAACCGCCCGTTTTGTCTCAACACGCTGCTCAAACTTCACGAGGTTCTCATGGACAGCGTGCGGGGACACAACAAAGGCCGCGGTCGTTTCCGCACCACTCAAAACTGGATTGGCCGGGAAGGCACACCGATTGAGCAGGCCGTCTTTGTCCCGCCATCGCCGCTCCACTTGCAGGATCGCTTGAACCATTGGGAAACCTACTGGCACTCGGATGCTCCGGACGTGCTGGTCCAACTCTCCCTCATCCACGCGCAATTCGAGATTCTCCACCCGTTCATTGATGGCAATGGCCGCATTGGGCGCATGGTAATCCCGCTTTTCCTGTTCGAGAAAAATATTTTGAGCCGGCCTTGCTTCTACCTCTCGGCCTTTTTTGAATCCCGGCGCGATGAGTACATCGCCCGCCTCCGTGATCTGGGACAACCCGGCAGTTGGACGCGCTGGAGCATTTTTTTTCTTGAAGGCGTGGCCGTTCAGGCCGAGGCCAACACCAACAAGGCCCGGGCCATCCAGGATCTTTACGAACGCCTAAAAAAGCAGGTGCTTGATCTTACTCACTCGCAATTCGCCGTCCCGATGCTCGACTTCATGTTCGAGCGTCCCATCTTTCGCAGCAGCGACCTCACCAAACTGGAGCACATGCCCAGCGCGCCCATGGTGGGCAATCTTCTTGGTAATTTAAAGCGGAACGGCATCCTTCACACCGTGCGCAAAGGCGCGGGCCGCCGCCCGCATATCCTGGCGCTCGCCGAACTCATCAATCTTTGCGAAGGCAGGAAGGTCTATTGACGCTCTTGCTTATTGGATATTGAAAATTCTCTGGCGGTTGAAGGTTGGGATTTGGGGCTTTATTAGTGCGTACGAAAACAGGGCGCTTTTTAATTGATTCAAAGGCAGGTTTCCCTACGATTCATTTCATCCGTATGGCAAAGGGAAATCAGCAAAAGGCGTAATGACAACAACCGAAGGTCAGATCGAAGAACAACTCGTTGAGAAGCTGAAAAGCCTCAAATACGAATATCGCCCCGATATTTGCGACCGCGATGGTTTGGTGAAAAACTTCCGTGAAAAATTCCAAACTCTTAATCGTGTTAATTTAACAGACACCGAATTTGACCGTCTTCTGGAGGAAATCATTACCTCGGATGTCTTTGCCGCCGCCCGCGCCCTTCGCACGATCAACGACTTCACCCGCGATGACGGCACGCCGCTGAACTATACTTTGGTTAACATCAAGGACTGGTGCAAAAACTCTTTCGAGGTGATCAATCAGCTCCGCATCAACACCGATAACAGCCACCAACGATACGACGTTATCCTGCTCATCAACGGCGTGCCGGTGGTTCAGATTGAGCTAAAATCTCTCGGCATCAATCCACGCCGGGCGATGGAGCAGATCATTGATTACAAAAACGACCCCGGGAACGGTTACACCTGGACGCTGCTTTGCTTCATACAGCTTTTCATCGTCAGCAACCGCAACGATACCTGGTATTTTGCCAACAATAATAACCGTCACTTCAGCTTCAATGCCGATGAGCGCTTTCTGCCCGTCTATCAGTTCGCCGCCGAAGACAACAAGAAGATCACTCATCTCGACAGCTTTGCGGAATCGTTCCTGCCCAAATGTACTTTGGGCCAGATGATCAGCCGCTACATGGTGCTGATTGCCAGTGAGCAGAAGTTGATGATGATGCGTCCATATCAAATCTATGCTGTTAAAGCCATTGTGGATTGCATTCATGAGAATTGCGGCAACGGCTATATCTGGCACACCACCGGCAGCGGCAAGACACTTACCTCTTTCAAGGCCTCCACCCTGCTTAAGGACAACCCCGACATCGAAAAATGCGTGTTTGTCGTTGACCGCAAAGACCTCGACCGGCAGACGCGAGAGGAATTCAACCGATTTCAGGAAGGCTGCGTCGAGGAAAATACTCACACCGGAGCTTTGGTACGACGGCTGATTTCCGACGACTACGCTGACAAGGTGATCGTCACCACTATCCAGAAGCTTGGCCTGGCCTTGGACGAAAACAGCAAGCGCAACAAGGAAAATAAGAAACAAGGCAAAGCTACCTACAAGGAACAATTGGAACCTCTTCGCAACAAGCGGATGGTGTTCATCTTCGACGAATGTCATCGCTCCCAATTCGGCGAGAACCATCAAGCCATCAAGGATTTTTTTCCCAATTCCCAGCTTTTCGGGTTTACCGGCACGCCAATCTTTGAGCAAAACGCCACCCAACAGCAGATCACCGGGCAGGTGGCCAGTCTCAAAACAACCAAAGATTTATTCCAGAAAGAACTCCACGCCTATACCATCACCCATGCGATTGAAGACCGTAACGTCCTGCGTTTCCATGTTGACTATTACAAAGCTGAGGATGAAAACGTTCTGAAAGATAAACCGCACTTAACAAAACCAGCCATCGTCGAAGCCATCTTGAGCAAGCACGCTGCCGCTACCGGCGAACGCAAGTTCAATGCGATTCTAGCTACCGCGTCTATCAATGACGCGATTGAATATTTTAACCTGTTTAAATCCCTTCAGACTGAAAGGCAAAAAGGCGATCCCGCGTTTCAACCGCTGAACATTGCCTGTGTCTTCTCGCCGCCGGCTGAAGGCGACAAGGACGTGCAACAAATTCAGGAAGACCTGCCGCAGGAAAAAGAAGACAACGAGCATGAACCAGAGGAGAAAAAAGCGGCGCTCAAGGCCATTATCGCCGACTACAACACCCGCTTCAGCACCAATCACAGCATCGGCGAATTTGACCTCTACTATCAGGATGTGCAACTGCGTATTAAGAATCAGCAGTTCCCCAATCAGGACATGCCCCTCAAGGGTAAGGAGAAAATAGACATCATCATCGTGGTGGACATGCTGCTCACCGGCTTTGACTCCAAATACTTGAACACGCTTTATGTGGACAAGAACCTTAAGCACCACGGGTTGATTCAAGCCTTCTCCCGCACTAATCGCATTCTCAATGCCACGAAGCCATATGGCAATATTCTCGACTTTCGCCAGCAGCAGGACGCCGTCAATGAGGCCATTGCCCTTTTCTCCGGTGAGAAAATTGATCGCGCCCGCGAAATCTGGCTGGTGGACAAGGCACCCGTCGTCATCAAAAAACTGGAAAGCTCCGTCAAGAAGCTGGACGACTTCATGAAATCCCAGGGCCTCACCTGCAAACCGGAAGAAGTGCCCAATCTCAAGGGCGACGATGCTCGCAGTGCCTTCATCAACCATTTTAAAGAAGTTCAAAGACTCAAAACCCAGCTCGACCAATACACTGATCTTACCGACGAACACAAACAGACCATCGAACAGGTTTTGCCGAAAGACCAGCTCAACGCCTTTCGCGGCGTCTATCTGGAAACCGCCCAACGCCTGAAAGAGCAGCAGAAGAAGGGCGACGACAAGGCCAGTCCGGAAGTGCAGGAACTGGAATTTGAGTTCGTGCTTTTTGCCTCTGCCGTCATTGATTACGACTATATCATGGCGCTGATTGCCCGCTACTCCGCGCAGGCGCCGGGCAAGCAGAAGATGAGCCGCGAACAACTCATCGGCCTCATTCAGTCCGATGCCAAATTCTTGGATGAGCGCGACGACATTGCCGCTTATATCAACACCCTGAAAGCTGGCGAAGGCTTGAGCGAGACCGCCATCCGCAACGGTTATCAGAGTTTCAAGGCGGAGAAAAACGCCCAGGAACTCGCCGCCATCGCTGGAAAGCACGGGCTGGCCATTGCCCCGCTGCAAAGTTTTGTGAACGGCATTTTGCAACGGATGATTTTTGACGGAGAGCAACTAACCGACCTTATGGAACCGCTCGGGCTAAACTGGAAAACGCGGCGGGTAAAGGAACTCGCCCTCATGGAAGACCTTGTGCCCGTGCTCAATAAACGTGCCCAAGGACGGGAAATCTCAGGACTGAGCGCGTATGAGCAATAAGGCACAAGCAAAGAGTATGAAGCAAGACGGCAAACGCGAATTGAAACCGAAGCTGCGTTTTCCAGAGTTTCGGGATGAGTGGATTGAAAAACCGCTTAAAGAGTTCGCCACAATTATTACCGAAAAGGCCGGTGAGAAAAAATGCACCCTGTTGAGCGTTACCTCTGGCGTGGGACTGATTAGTCAGATGGAAAAATTTGGTAGGAACATTGCAGGGGATCAGTATAAAAATTATCTCATTCTCCGAAAGAATGACTTTGCCTACAACAAAAGTGCCACCAAGGCTTATCCACAAGGATTCATTGCAAAGTATTCAGGCGACGAATTAGCCGCTGTCCCGAATAGTATCTTTACCTGCTTTAGCGTGCAGGCCGACAGGGTTAATCCTGAATTTTTAAATTATCAATTTCTCGGAAATATCCACGGCAAATGGGTGAAGAAATATATTGAAGTTAGCGCTCGCGCACACGGCTCGCTAAGTATCAACGATGACGACCTGCTTGCTCTACCAATTCCGATCCCCAGAGGGAAATCGTCGCTTGCTGAACAACAAAAAATCGCCGAGTGCCTGACTTCGCTCGACGAGTTGATCGGCGCCCACGGCCAAAAACTCGACGCGCTCAAGGTCCATAAAAAAGGACTGATGGAGCAGCTTTTCCCACGAGCAGGCGAAACCCTCCCCCGTCTCCGCTTCCCCAAATTCCAAGACGCGCCGGAATGGGAAAATCTTCCTATCGGCGATAAGGTTGACCTGTTCTCAGGTTATCCATTTGATGGAGCAGAGATTTCAGAAAACCGCTCCGGGAAAAAACTTTTAAGAGGCATCAACATCACTGAAGGCGTCATTCGCCATAGCCCAAGTATTGACAGGTATTACTCGGGCGTAGAAGAAGGGCTTGAAAAATACGAAGTTCGAACAAATGATTTAGTTATTGGCATGGATGGATCAAAAGTGGGGAAGAACTCTGCGCTAATCACAGTTGTTGATTCCGGCGCTTTACTTGTTCAGCGCGTGGCTCGTTTAAGAGCCGACAATCCAACTTTGATCAACTTCATATTTCAACAGATCAATTCCCCAATATTCCATTCCTATGTTGACAGAATTAACACGAGTTCAGGAATACCTCACATAAGCGCGAAACAAATAAAAGATTTTTGTATTTGTTTTCCATCTGAGTTGGAACAAAAAAAGGTCGTTGGCTGCTTAACCTTTTTGGACGGCCTGATCGCCGCCCAAACCGAAAAGCTCGCAGTCCTAAAAGCACAGAAGCAAGGGTTGATGCAGCAGCTTTTCTCATCGGCGCAGGAAGTTGAAACATGAGTGCAACCCCATTTGCCGATTTGAATGCCCTGGCCGCACATCTGCGCCAAGAGTTGCAGAACAAGAAGTTCATTCTCCTCTATGCCTACAACGGCACAGGCAAGACGCGCCTGTCCACTGCTTTCAAAGACCTCGGCAAGAAAGGCGACGAGCGCGACACGCTCTATTTCAACGCTTTCACTGAAGACCTATTCTTTTGGGATAATGACCTTGAAAACGACCGTGAGCGGGTGCTCAAGATCAACAAGGAGTCCCGCTTCTTCGCCGGCCTCGGTGAGTTGGAAATGGACAACCGCATCCGTCCATTGCTAACTCGCTACGCCGACTTCGATTTCAAAATCGATACCGACAATTGGGAAGTAAGTTTCTCCCGAGATATTACGACAGGCGAAGGTGATGCCACGAAAACTGAAACAATTGAAGACATTAAGGTGTCCCGCGGTGAGGAGAATATTTTCATCTGGTGCTTCTTTCTCGCCATCTTTCAGCTCGCGATTGACAAGGCCGAGTCCTACAAATGGGTCAAGTACGTCTATATTGATGATCCCATTTCATCACTCGATGAACATAACGCGATTACGGTGGCGAACCATTTGGCACAACTGCTCATTAAGTCAAACAATACGCCAAGAACGGTCATTTCCACGCACCACACACTTTTCTTCAACGTCATGGGTAATGAGTTAAAGAAGAAGGCAAAGAAATACCTACTTTGCAAAGCCCAAGACTCGCAAAACTATTTGCTCCGGGACACGGGCAACACGCCATTCTTCCAACACATTGCAAATCTGGCCGAACTGGAGCAGGCTCAAAAGGAAGGCAAGCTGTATACGCATCACTTCAATATGCTGCGTTCGATCATTGAAAAAACCGCTAGCTTTCACGGTTACGGGAATTTTAGTGACTGCATCTGGCCAACTGGTGACGACGCGGACAAGACGTTGCACACTCGCGTGGTTAACATCATGAGCCACGGCAATTACTCGCTCTACGAACCAATCGAGATGCTGGAAGAGAACAAAGCCCTGTTTAAGACGATTCTGGAGGACTTCAGAAAGAATTTCCCGTTTAACCCTGACCCGTTCGAAGAAACGACCAAAGAAGTGGAATCTGCATGACTGACCGAGATAAAACACAACTGGGCAAAACCCTTTGGGGGATTGCCGACGACCTACGCGGCGCGATGAACGCGGATGATTTCCGCGATTACATGCTGTCATTCCTGTTCCTGCGCTACCTCTCGGACAATTACGAGGCAGCGGCAGAAAAGGAGTTAGGCCGGGATTATCCCAAGATCAATGGCAATGACCGCCGCGTACCGCTGGCCATCTGGTATGCCAACAATCCTGATGACGTGGCTGATTTTGAGAAACAGATGCGCCGCAAGGTGCATTATGTCATCAAGCCGGATCACCTTTGGGCCAGCATCGCCACCCTGGCCCGCACACAGAACGGCGAATTGCTCAACACGCTGCAAGCCGCCTTCAAATACATTGAGACCGAATCCTTCCAAAGCACCTTTCAAGGTCTGTTCTCCGAAATCAATCTGGCGTCGGACAAGCTCGGCAAAAAATACGAAGAGCGCAACGTCAAGCTTTGCACCATTATCCAGAAGATCGCCGAGGGTTTGATGCAATTTTCCACCGATGCCGATACTTTGGGCGATGCCTATGAATATCTGATCGGCCAGTTCGCCGCCGGTTCCGGCAAGAAAGCGGGTGAGTTTTATACGCCGCAGCAGATTTCCAGCATTTTGTCTGGCATCGTCACGCTGGACAGCCAGGAGCCGAAAACGGGAATCAAAAAGAAGCTGGCGAGCGTCCTGGACTTTGCCTGTGGCTCCGGTTCGCTGCTCCTCAACGTGCGCAAGCGCATGGGGCCGCATGGCATCGGCAAAATTTTCGGTCAGGAAAAGAACATCACCACCTACAATCTGGCGCGCATGAATATGCTGTTGCACGGTGTGAAGGATTCGGAATTTGAAATCTTTCACGGCGATACGCTGACCAACGATTGGGAAATGTTACGCGAAACCAATCCCGCCAGGAAACCCAAATTCGACGCAGTGGTGGCTAATCCGCCGTTCAGTTATCGCTGGGAACCGAATGAGGCAATGGGCGAAGATGTGCGTTTCAAGAATTACGGTCTCGCCCCCAAATCTGCCGCTGACTTTGCCTTTTTGCTACATGGCTTCCATTACCTGAAAGAAGAAGGCGTGATGGCCATCATTTTGCCTCATGGCGTGCTGTTCCGGGGTGGGGCGGAAGAACGCATCCGCACCAAGCTGCTGACTGATGGACATATTGATACGGTCATTGGTCTGCCTCCCAACCTGTTTTACTCCACGGGCATTCCTGTTTGCATCTTAGTGCTCAAGAAATGCAAGAAGCCGGACGACGTTCTTTTCATCAATGCCGCCGAACACTTCGAAAAAGGCAAACGTCAGAACCGCCTGACGGAGGAACACATTGAGAAGATCATCAACACCTACCAATTCCGTAAGGAAGAGAAGCGGTATTCAAAGCGAATTCCGATGGAGCGAATCGCCGAGGAAGGTTATAATCTCAACATTTCCCGCTACATTAGTACCGCAGTGCAGGAAGAGGAAATCAAGTTGGAGGACGTGCATAGCAAATTGGTAGAAAGTGAGAAAAATATTCGAAAGCAAACAATCGAGCACAATAAGTTCCTAACAGAACTTGGCTTGCCGCCATTGCCATAATTCGGACATCGCAGTGCGATGTTATTACCAGGGGAAGGATGACGGCGCGTAGCGGAGTGCGCGCCCTACACATCGACGCGACGAGCCAGGAATCGGGCGGCAGGATGCCTGACGATATGGTTCTGTCGCCCCGATGGGACTTTGCCGGTTTTGGGGATGCGTACCCACAGTTGAAACTGTGGGCTATTTTCGGTCGCCGCGTTGCGGCTTATTCAGGGCTCGACAGAGTCTCGCCCCACCAGTCTGGGAATGACTAATTTCTAAACCATAGTGACGAATTAAGTCAGGGCTCGACGGGGAGTTGAGAGTTGAGGATGGAGAGCGGAGTTCTGTCGTCCCGATGGGACTTTGTCGGTTTGGGGGGCTTTACCCACAGTTGAAACTGTGGGCTATTTTCGGTCGCCGCTTTGCGGCTCATTCAGGGCTCGACGGGGTCTCGCACGACCAGAAACGGTATTGTCTGAATAGGTCGCACCTGACGGAGCTTTGTTATTGTTGAGGTGAATTTCTACAAATAGGCCGCACCTAACGGTGCTGATGACGGAATCCCAACGGAGACTTCTGCAAAACCCCATTGCCGTAGCGCAGACTTCCCCGTCTGCCGAATCGCGGATTTCCAAATCCGCTGGTTTTCGGCCAATTCCAAGTGCTGCCGACTGGGAAGTCGGCGATACAGCAGGTTTGGAAACCTGCGCTACAGACTTTTGTAGAGGTCTCTTTCAGGGTATCGTCGGGGAGGGGGGATTGACCCGGCGTAGTCCCGATCAGATCGGAACAACACCGGGCTATATGCTGTAATCCCTTCGGGATAACATTCAAGGCTCGCGGGGACGTTCGCCCTCCCGGAAAGGGCATTGTCTGAATAGGTCGCACCTGACGGAGCTTTGTTATTGTTGAGGTGAATTTCTACAAATAGGCCGCACCTAACGGTGCTGATGACGGAATCCCAACGGGGTTGAATCCATTTGATTAAACCTTTTCAGGGTATCGTCGGGAGAAGGGATTGACCCGGCGTAGTCCCGATCAGATCGGAACAACACCGGGCTATATGCTGTAATCCCTTCGGGATAACATTCAAGGCTCGCGGGGAGTTGAGAGTTGAGGATGGAAAGCGGAGTTCTGTCGTCCCGATGGGACTTTGTCGGTTTGGGGGCTTTACCCACAGTTGAGACTGTGGGCTATTTTCGGTCGCCGCTTTGCGGCTCATTTAGGGCTCGGCAGAAGCCTCGCCCTACCAGAGGAAGAATGGCGTCGGTGCAGTGATGTCCTACCAGAAATTTCAGGGTCTCTCGGAGCTCGACCCTCCGAAAAATCAGGGCTCGCGGGGAGTTGAGAGTTGAGGATGGAGAGCGGAGTTCTGTCGCCCCTTCGGGGCTTTGTCGGTTTTGGGATGCGTACCCACAGTTGAAACTGTGGGCTATTCTCTGTCACCCCCTGCGGGGGTTTTGATTCAGCGGCTACGCCGAATTTTTTGAGGCAAAGCCAACCGTTGCCGGTTAATGTGGCCACAGTTTTTCTGAAACCGCTATAATTACCGGGATTATGGACAAATTCTGGAATTGTGAATAAGTTTGGGATAAGTGGAGGTTCTTGGATGGGTGATAAGGTTCATTTTTTTGTTGACGGAGTGGGTTAAAGTGGGTAAAAGTGTTGCGTTGTGGGTTGATAAGCCGTTTTCTGTTTCGTTGTGGATAACTTTTGAGTGGAAATAAACGTGAATGAGCGCGGTAAGGACAATTGAACCGATCTATTACAATTCGTGCTACCGACATGGCGTGGATGAAAAGCGGCGTGTGCAAATCCCGGCCAAGTGGCGGCCCGAAAGCGAGGGGACGGAGTTGACGCTCATCGTATGGCCGAAGCATCAGGCGGGCACTTGTTTGCGGGTATTGCCGCCGGAGCAAATGGCGAAAATGAAAGCGGATATTGATGCGATGCCCAATGGCGACCCGAATAAGGTGGTCTTGAAAAGATTTATTGGCAGCGAATCGGTGCAGGTGGCGCTTGATAAGGGAGGGCGGATTTGTTTGCCGGATGAAATGGCGCGCGCGGCGGGGATCAAGGACGAAGCTGTGCTGGTTGGTTTGCTGGATCGTTTTGAAATTTGGAGCCCAAGCCGTTATGAAAACGTCAAGGCGGCCGATGCGGTTCTCGCCTCGGAAGCCTTCAAACTGATGGAGTGATAATTATGAACTTTGGAAAATTATTGGCCGTCGGAAAGAGCATGGTGAACAGCCGGGCGGAGGTCGCCTACCGTGCCGATAAGCAGTTTTATTTGCCCAAATTCGGCCCGACGAAGAATCCGTTCACGAAGACATCGGCGGAAACCGCGCCGGAGGAACGGAAGAAGGAGGAGAAAGTGACGGCGCGCGAGGACGCGCGCCCCACGATTCCCGGTCAAGGCCAGACGCAGGCTCGCCCCGCGACAGCAAAGACCGCCGGAGGGGAGGTGAAGGAGGAAAGATTTGCAATTCGCGGGGTTATCGCGCGGCCCGGCATTGCCCGGCCCGCGGCGGATGAGCCGGTCGTCCAGTCTGAACTGTCCCTGGACACGGTCAAGGTGCTGCACAATGATTTAAGTGATGCGGAAGTGGAGGTGGTGCCGTTGAAATCGCGTTCGGGGGTGGCTGATCTGCCGCCGGCAAAAAAGTCATGGGAAATTTTGGGGGAACGCCTTTTGAGGGCGACCGCCCTTTAATTTAAAAAATGCGCAGTGCCAGAATTCATTCACAAAACAGTGATGGCGGCGGAGGTGCTGAACGCGCTGAAGCCGCGGCCGGACGGCCGTTACGCCGATGGCACGGTCGGTGGAGCCGGACACGCGGAGAGCCTTTTGAACGCGAGTTCGCCGACTGGATGGCTGTATGGGTGCGATCGCGATGGCGCCGCGGTTGAGGCGGCGACGCGGCGGCTGGAGGGGCGATTTGCCGGGCGTTTTGAGGTCCGGCGCGGAAATTTTGCGGAGATGGCGGATTGGATCCCGGCGGGGGATTGTGACGGGGTGATTTTGGACCTGGGAGTGAGTTCGCCGCAATTGGATTTTGCGGAGCGCGGATTCAGTTTCCAGTCGGACGGCCCGCTCGATATGCGGATGGATGACCGGCAGCCGATGACCGCGGCGGACCTGGTGAATGGGGCGAGCGCGGAAGAGCTGGCAAAGATTTTTTGGGAGTTCGGCGATGAGAGCGAATCGCGGCGGATGGCCAGGGCCATCGTGATGGACCGGGGGCAAAAGAAATTTGAGACGACGAGACAGTTGGCGGAATTGCTGGAGCGGATTTCGCCGCGACGGGGAAAGAAAGCGCATCCGGCGACGAAGGTTTTTCAAGCGTTGCGGATCGCGGTGAACGACGAAGTGGGTTCTTTGAAGCGCGGATTGGAAGCGGCGCTGAAGATTTTGAAGCCGGGCGGGCGGATGGCGGTGATCACTTTTCATTCGCTGGAGGTCCGGAAGGTGAAGGAGTTTGGGCGCGAGAAGACGCGCGACTATGCCTTCAGCGGCGAGGTGGATGTGCCGGAGTTGCGGACGCCGCGGGCGCCGGAGATGAGATGGGTTTCGCGGAAGGCAATCGTGCCGGGCGAGATCGAACTGGCGGAAAATCCGCGCAGCCGGAGCGCGCAGTTGCGCGTTTTAGAAAAGATTTGAGATGGCAAAAAATCGAAAAAACGAGTCGGCAGTGATCCGGTTTGGACCGGCGCTGAAGGCTTTATTTTTATGTTTTGTGATCGCCGGCTCGGCAGTGGGTTATGTCTGGCAGAAAGGCCAGATTTACCAGTTGGGCCAGGAAATCCGGCAGAGCGAGTCGAGCCTGATGCAGTTGCAAAATGAGAACCAGCGACTGGGGGACCAACTGGCTATTTTACGTTCGCCGATCATGTTGGACCAGCGCGCGCGGGAATTGAACCTGGGGCTGGCGCCGGCGCAACCGGCGCAGGTTTGGCGCCTGGCGGAGCCTTCCGCCCCGCCGGAGGCCGGCAATGTTCCGCCGCAACTGGCAGCGCGGCAGACTGAGACGACAGCGCAATAGAATGATTTTGGCCGCCGCCCGTGACGCCGTCGGGTGAGGAACCGATCGCCGCGGGCGGCTGGCCTTTTTTGGAATGACAAAACGGCTGCAACTTCGACGCATACTGGCGATGACTATGCTGGTGTGCCTGGCGTTCACGGGTTTGGGTTACCGGCTCGTGGACCTGCAAGTCTTGCGCCATGATGAGTTGAGCAAGCTGGCGCACGCAGACACCGAGCGCGAATACTGGCAGGCGCCGCGCCGGGGCGACATCCTGGACACGCACGGAAATCTTCTGGCGACGAGCGTGCCGGTAAAGACGATCTGCGCCGATCCTTCCCTGATGGGGAACCAACAGGCGGTGGTGGCGCATGCGCTCGCGCCCCTGTTGCAGATGAATGAGGCGGATCTTTATCAAAAGCTTTTTCCCCGCATTACCCGGGATGAACACGGCCAGGTTTCCACGAACAACCTGCATTATGTCCGCCTGCAAAAAAATGTGCCGGATCAAACCTGGCAGCAGATCCAACTGGCGATGAGCCAATTGGATTTCGGCGTGGACGAGAAAAAATTGCCGAAAGCGCAGCAGGCGTTTTTGCACGACCTGCGTGAGAGCGCCATCTTTGCCGAGCCGGGAGAGATGCGGATCTATCCAAACGGCGCGCTCGCGGCGCAGGTGCTTGGATTTTCGGGGACCGAAGAATCGAAAGTGGACGACCATTTGGTTTCTGAGATCACCGGACGCGACGGGATTGAACTGGCGTTGAACGATGAATTGAGCGGCGTGGCCGGATGGCGGGTGACGGAGACCGACCGGCAACAGCACGAACTGGTTTCCATGCGTGATGAAGACGTGCAGGTGCGCGACGGCTTGAACGTGGAGCTGACCATTGATGCGGTGATCCAGCACATTCTCGAGACGTCGCTGGCAGAGGCGCTGCAAAAACACACGCCGCGCAGCATCACGGGCATTGTGATGCGGCCCAGCACCGGCGAAATCCTGGCCATGGCGTCCCTGCCGAATTATGATCCGAACCAGCCGAACACCGTGACGCCAGACATGCGGAATCGCGATATCACCGATGTGATGGAGCCGGGGTCAACGTTCAAGATCGTGGCCATTTCGGGGGCGTTGAATGACGGCATTGTCCACCTGAACGATCCTTTTGATTGCGAGCAGGGGCATTTCGCCTATGCCGGAAGAATTTTGCACGACCACGAGCCGTTCGGAATCCTGACGACGGAAGGCATCATCACCAAGTCTTCCAACATCGGCGCGGCCAAGATCGGCATCAAGCTCGGGGAGGACCGGCTCTATGATTATGCCAGCGAATATGGTTTTGGCGAACGCACGGGAATCCCTCTGCCGGGTGAAGTCGGCGGCATTTTGTATCCGGTAAAGGATTGGACGAAGGTTTCCATCGCGCAGATCCCGATGGGGCAGGGCGTGGGCGTGACCCGCCTGCAAATGTTGATGGCGATGGGCGCGATCGCGAACGACGGCTGGTTGATGCGGCCGATGCTGGTAAAATGCCTTACGGACGGTGACGGAAATATCGTCCAGCAATACGAGCCGCAGCGCGTGCGGCAAATCGTGAGCGACGACACGGTCAAGCAAATGATTGAAGCGCTCAAGACGGTGGTTTCGCCGCAGGGAACGGCCCCGGGCGCGGCGATGAAGGAATACGTCGTTGCCGGCAAAACCGGCACCGCCCAGAAAGTCGAGAACGGCGTTTATGTGCATAACAAATATTATGCGTCGTTCATCGGATTTTTTCCGGCGGACAATCCGCAATTGATCATCTCGATCGTGATGGATGAGCCGAAGGAAGGTTACTACGGCGGGCTGGTGTGCGGCCCGGTGTTCCGCGAGGTGGCGGAGCGATGCGCGAGTTACCTGAACATTCCGCCGGACGAGGATCTGGAACAATCGAATTCATTGCAGATCGCCACGACGGTGCTGGGCAGGCAGCAGACGCCATGAATATTGCACGCGCACAATTTTTTGGAAGGCACGCCGGGCCAGGCGGCGCGTCACTTTTACCGAGGTAAGTTTGTGGAAGAACGTTCTTTGAAATTTGTCGCGGAGGTCTGCGACGCGGAGATGCACGGCGGGACGGCCGTAAGTTCCGTTAAAAACGTTTGCACGGATTCGCGCAAGGCGCAGGAAGGCGATCTATTTTTTGCGATCCGCGGCGAGAGCCACGACGGCCATGATTACCTGGATGAAGTGGCGGCGAAGAAGGCCGCGGCGGCGGTCATCGAGCGGAAAAAAATCCCGGCGCGATTGCCGGAGTGTCCGGTGCTGGTGGTGGACGACGCGAGGGCCGCGCTGGGCAAATTGGCAGCGGCTTATCGCAGAGAATTTGATCTGCCGGTGATCGCGATCGCCGGTTCGAACGGAAAGACGACGACGAAAGAATTGCTCGCGTCGGTCTTGAAACAAAAGATGCCGACGCTGGCGAGTGAAGCCAGTTTTAACAACGACATCGGCGTGCCGCTGACGCTGTTGCGGCTGGAAAAGGCGCATCAAGCCGCGGTGTTGGAAGCGGGGACCAATCATCCGGGCGAACTGGCGCCGCTGGTGAGAATGGCTCAACCGAAGTTTGGAGTGCTGACGAACATCGGCCGCGAGCATTTGGAATTTTTTGGCGACCTTGAAGGGGTCGCCCGCGAGGAAGGCTGGCTGGCGGAATTATTGCCGGCGGAGGGAAAGCTCTTTGTCAACGGTGACAGCGAATGGACGGAAAAAATCGTCCGGCGCACGAAGGCGCAAGTCGTCCGGGTCGGGACGGGAAAGCAGAACGACTGGCGGGCGGAGAAGATCCGCCTGGACAAGGGCGGGGTGACCTTCCAGATCGCGACGGCGAAGGAAGAATTTTGCGGTGAGTACCGCATCCAATTGCTGGGCCGCCATCAGGTCGCGAACGCGCTTTTAGCGGCGGCGGCGGGCGAAGAATGTGGCCTGAGTCGTGCTGAGATCCAGCGCGGCCTGGCCGAATGCAAGCCGGCTAGGATGAGGCTCCAATTTTGGGAGGCCAACGGCATCCGCGTTTTGGATGATGCGTATAACGCGAACGCCGATTCGGTGATGGCCGCGCTGGAAACATTGTGCGACCTGCCGTTGCAGGGCCGGCGGGTGGCGGTGCTCGGCGATATGAATGAACTGGGCGCGTACAGCGAAGCGGCGCACGCGGAGATCGGGCGGCGCGCGGCGGAATTGAAGATCGGCCAGTTGTTCGCCATCGGGCGGATGGCGCCGGTGGTCGCGGGAGCGGCGCGGGCGGCGGGATTGATGCGCGTGATCGAATTTGAAAGCGTGGAAGCGGCGCAGAATGCCGTGAAGAATTTTTTGAAAGCGGGCGACGTGGTTCTGCTAAAGGCGTCGCGGACAGCGCGGTTGGAGAGGATCGCGGAGACTTTGAAGCTGGAGAGATCGTGAGAAAAGACAATGATTTATTATTTGAGCCAATGGTTGCTCGATTGGTCGCACGGGACGGTTTGGGAAAACCGCCTCTCGTGGATGCGGCTTTTTCGCTACATCACCGTGCGGAGCGCGGGCGCGGCGGTGACGGCATTGCTCTTAAGCTGGTGGCTGGGGCCGAAGATCATTCACTGGCTCAAGCAGTTGAAATTTGGACAGGATTATGCGGACAAAGCCGAGGAAGCCGGCGGCCTGGCTGCGCGCGTTTTGAGCAAGAAGGGGACCCCGACGATGGGCGGGGTATTGATTGTGACCGTGCTGGTCTTTTCGACGGTGCTGTGGACGCAGTTGGACAACAAACTGGTTTTGTTGACGCTGCTCTCGGTCATCGTGCTGGCCGGCCTGGGATTTTACGACGACTATGCCAAGATCGTCCAACAAACGGGAGGCGGAACGCCGCCGCGCGTGAAATTATGGGCGCAGACGGCGATCAGCGCCTTCGTCGGGATTTATCTCTGGCTGACGCCCTCGACGACCAAACTGGTCTCGGAAATCATGGTGCCGTTCGTCAAATATCCGGTGGCGACCAACATGGCGTGGCTGGGGATCCTGATCGTGGTCCTGGCGATCGTGGGCACTTCGAACGCCGTGAACCTGACGGACGGGTTGGACGGGCTGGCGATCGGGTGTTCGCTGATCGTGGCTTTTGTTTTCCTTGTTTTTACGTATGTGGCGGGCAACGCGAAGGCCGCGGCGTACCTGGAGGTTCCAGCGGTGCCGGGCGCGGGCGAGTTGACGGTGTTTTGCTCGGCGTTGATGGGGGCGGGGCTGGGATTTTTATGGTTCAATTGCCATCCGGCGCGGGTGTTCATGGGCGACACCGGCTCGCTGGCGCTCGGCGGGGCGTTCGCGGTGGTGGCGGTCTTGATCCATCAACCGTTCGTGCTGGTGATCGCCGGCGGCATTTTTGTCATCGAAGCCGGTTCGGTGATTTTACAAACGAGCTGGTTCCGATACACGCGGATGCGGACGGGGACCGGGCGGCGGATCTTTTTGATGGCGCCATTGCACCATCATTTCGAGAAAAAAGGCTGGTACGAGTCGCAAGTGGTGATGCGTTTTTACATTTTGTGCGTGCTCTTTGCGGTGGTCGCGCTGGCGACCTTGAAATTGAGATAAAAATAAAAAACAAACTGAAATGAAGACGTTGCAGACATTGAATAATTCGCGTTTTGCTTCTTGCGAAAGCGGTGAGCGAATGTTAATAACTTTGCCCGAAGTCGTGGGCCGCAATTTTATTTCCGTGCCGATGAACAAACTGAATTTAATCCGTGGCGAAAATTTTCGAGGCAAATCTTCGCCCCGGCAATATCAACCGAAACAATCCGTCCTCGAAGAAAGGACGCCATCAGCGCCAAAATCATGAACAACCCAAATCCATTCGTCCCCCAAGGTTCCTTGCTGGAACAACACAAGCGCCGCACGCGCATGAAGCTCGCCGTTTTCTGCGTGCTCGCGATCAGCGTCGCCAGTTTGACGACGATGCTGATCGAGGGTTGCAAACGGGAGGAAAATCCGCCCGCGGACACCAATACCGATCTGACCTCGACTGACACGAACCAGGCTCCGCTGGAAGCAAGCAATCCGCCGGTCGTGGTCCCGGCCATTTCGACCAATCCGCCGACTACCGTCACAACGCCGCTGCCGCCGGTCACTACTCCTGTTCCCGCGCCTGCGCCCGAAGTGGCACAGGGATCTACTTACATCGTTGTGAAAGGCGATACGTTTGGGAAGATCGCGAAGGCGCATGGGATCAGCTTGAAAGATCTTGAAGCCGCCAACCCCGACATCCAGCCGACCCGGCTTAAGATCGGCGCCAGCCTGAATCTCCCCGCGTCATCCGGCGGTGAAGCGACGCCCTCCGAGTCAACCAGTTCACCCGACATGAGCGGCGAGGAAGTCTATGTCGTGAAATCCGGCGATACGCTGCATAAGATCGCCCACTCGCACGGCACGACCGTAAAAGCGCTTGAAAGCGAAAATAATTTGACCACGACCAAGATCAAAGTCGGGCAAAAATTGAAAATTCCGGCCAGTGCCGGAACGACGAGCGCGCCCGTGAGCGCACCGATGACCGCCGCGCCGGCACCCGCGCCGGCACCGGTGTCTGCAGCTCCGGCAGCGCCTGCGCCCGCGCCTTCGTCGAACTCGCAATAGCGCGTTCGCGACGGCCGGCATTTATTTGAGACATTGAAATGAAAGTCGCCGTCACAACCCTGGGGTTTTGTGTCGCTGCGCTCCTCGGATTGGGCGTGGTGATGCTTTACAGCTCGAGCATGACGCGGGATGGCGCGCACGACCTGATGATGCAACTCATCTGGTGTGGCGCCGGGCTGGTGTTTTGCGCGGTGGCGACGGCTTTCGATTACAAATGGCTGAAAAAGCTCGCCTGGCCGATCTATGGCCTGGCCATCATTTCCCTGGTAGCGGTCTTCGTCCCGCATCTCGGGCACGCGAGCCACGGCGCGCACCGTTGGATCCGGCTTGGCCCGTTGATGTTTCAACCCTCTGAACTTGGCAAAATCGGGCTGGTCATCGTATTGGCATGGTATTGCGACCGGTACCAGCGACAGATGCAAA
>Ga0206805_1005_pt1 | contig 62506 bp, 57 predicted proteins | sample Alteio_BWOrgCont_59_FD_152890 | JGI IMG/M metagenome (GOLD analysis project Ga0206805, IMG submission 152890) | Enriched cells from forest soil in Barre Woods Harvard Forest LTER site, Petersham, Massachusetts, United States -... | ecosystem: Environmental > Terrestrial > Soil > Temperate forest >... | reverse complement strand
CCATGTCCTATTATATCCTTAAACAACATGAGAGCGAATCTACTTTTTTTCGTCCAAATGAAGATCGTGCCCCATCTTATCCCGTTTTGTTTGAAGATAGAAATGGTTATGAGGATTCGATGTGACTTCTAAGGGTATGTTCTCAACCATTTCAAGTCCGTAGCCTAATAAACCTGCCCTCTTTTTAGGGTTGTTGGTCATCAGTCTGATTTTGGATATATTCAGGTTTCTTAATATTTGAGCACCAACACCATAGTCGCGTTCATCCATTTTAAAGCCAAGCTCCAAATTGGCTTCTACTGTATCGCGCCCTTCCTCCTGCAGCTTGTATGCACGCAGTTTATTAAGTAATCCAATGCCTCTTCCTTCCTGATTAATATAAACTATTGCACCTTTACCTTCTTTTTCAATCATCTCCATAGCCTTGTGTAATTGTGAACCACAATCGCAGCGCAGAGAGCCGAAAATATCTCCGGTAACACAGGAGGAGTGCATGCGCACCATCACAGGCTCATCTTTTTTCCAGGTGCCTTTTACTAATGCTAAATGCTCCTGATCGTTTGTAGTTTGACGGTAAGCAATCAGTTTAAAATCGCCCCATTGGGTAGGCATCTTTACTTCTATGTCGCGCGATATGATACTTTCTTTGGCAAGACGGTATTCTATTAAATCTTTAATGGAGATAACCTTCAAATCAAACTTCTTAGCAATCTCCAATAATTGAGGAAGGCGTGCCATGGTACCATCTTCGTTCATCACTTCAATCAAAACGCCTACGGGTTCAAATCCTGCCAAGCGTGCCAGGTCAATGGTAGCTTCAGTATGCCCGGCCCGGCGAAGTACTCCACCTTTCATAGCCCGCAACGGAAATATATGCCCGGGGCGGCCAAAATCTGATGCCTTGGCAGATATACTGGTTAATGCCTGTATAGTTTTCGCTCTGTCATGCGCAGATACTCCTGTAGTACAGCCATGTCCCAATAAATCTACCGTAACGGTAAACGGAGTCTGATGAAGCGATGTATTTTGAGTAACCATCATTTCCAATCCCAATTCACGGCAACGGTCTTCTTCAACAGGAGCACACAATAGACCTCTGCCATGCTTGGTCATGAAGTTTACCATTTCAGGGGTAACGTTGCGGGCAGCCGTAATGAAATCACCTTCATTCTCGCGATCTTCATCATCTACCACTATAACTAATTTGCCATTTTTGATATCGGTAATGGCATCTTCTATAAGAGAAAGTTGATTTTCCATAATTCAATTTATAAAGTTTGTCAAGTTCATCAAGTTTATAAAGCTTGCACCTCAGATTTTGATTTGTAAATAGGGACATTGGAACATGCTTCGCCATACATAATACTTTTTACATACGGTTTTAATAATGCGACCGCATCTGAGAAGGCTGATAAAGGCAGTTCCTTGTCCCCACAGCCACGTATCATCACTCTTTTATCTTTATAATTTTCAGGATGCAAATTTTCCCTGAGCGATTCGGTGTATATTACCGTCTCTAAAGTATCCCTGTTTCCTGAAACTACTTTTTTAGCGTATGGCTCCAGCTCTGAAGCAATCAACATATAGGCCCATTGCGGAATGATAGCATCGGCCGTAGAAGTGATGGCAACAAACTTGTTTTGATATTTGGTCCAATCCTCATTTTTAAGGTAGGCACGAAAATCTTTTTCACGCAAAATAAGTCCCTCAAAAAGATGGTCTTTCAAGTCAATACTAATTCTTTCCCCTTCGGGATAAAAATCACCCAGGTTAAGCGGTTCCAAACTGCTATTGGCTACCTTGTTTTTTATTTCGTCAGTTTCTTCAACCATGGCTGTTTTTTGGTGGTGCAAAGTTACTAAAAATAGAGATGATAAAGAAGAGGTAAGAGATGGGTCGGTTTAAGGCTTTCAGCTTACATTTTATCACTATTTTATTACATTTGCCCTATGATTATACCAGAAGACGTAACCGAGCGCTTTTTGCGCTATGTAAAGATTGATACCCAATCAGATCCTGAATCGCCAACCATTCCATCTACAGCCAAACAAAAGAATTTGGCCAAGGTTTTGCTGGAAGAGCTAAAAGCCATGGGCATTGCCGATGCCGAATTGGACGAATATGGCTATGTATATGCCACTATTCCATCTAATACCGACAAAAACGTGCCGGTATTATGCTTTTGTTCGCATATGGATACTTCGCCTGATTGCAGTGGTGTCAATGTGAACCCTATTATCCATAAAAACTATCAGGGGGGAAACATGCAGTTACCCAATGATAAAACACAGATACTCACTCCTGATGCTCATCCCGATTTGCTTAACCAAATTGGCAACGATATTATAACCACCGACGGAACTACATTACTTGGCGCTGATAACAAAGCAGGGTTGGCTGAAATTATGGCTGCCGCTAAGTATTTAATGAATCATCCGGAAGTGAAGCATGGAGCTATCCGCATATTATTTACTCCCGATGAAGAAATAGGCAGGGGTGTAGACAAAGTAGATATGAAAAAACTGGGCGCGCAATATGGTTACACGATGGATGGTGAATCACTCGGACATATTGAAGCAGAAAATTTTTCTGCCGATGCGGTTTCCATTACCATAACCGGAGTAAGTGTTCATCCCGGATTTGCAAAAGGAAAAATGGAAAATGCCATCAAAATTGCATCTGCTATTATCGATGAATTGCCAAAAGATATACTGTCGCCTGAATCTACCGAAGGAATGGAGGGATTTGTTCATCCTACCTCTATAAGTGGCAGTTTGGAACAAGCCACACTTAAGTTCATCATACGCGATTTTGTAACGGAAGGATTAAAAGAGAAAGAAGCTCTGCTTGAAAAAATCACAAAAAAAGTATTGAAGAACTATCCACATTCAACATACCAATTTACGGTTACAGAGCAGTACCGCAACATGAAAGAGGTGATTGACCAACACCCGAAGGTTATTCAATATGCGGAAGAAGCTATAAAACGTTCCGGCATTAAAGCCCATAACCAAAGCATACGTGGAGGAACCGATGGTTCACGCCTCTCATTCATGGGAATGCCTTGTCCTAATATTTTTGCAGGGGAGCATGCTTTTCATGGCAAACAAGAATGGGTAAGTGTTCAAGACATGCAAAAAGCTGCCGAGGTGGTAGTGAATATTTGCAGGGTGTGGGAAGAGCGAAGCTAGTTAAACATTTTCAAAAAATTGAACCGCAAATTCACAGAAGTCAATTATGACCTCTTTGTTTAATTCAAACTCTTTTCTGTTTCCTAAATAGTTTTGAGAATCCGGTGTTATTTCTTTTCCCTGCTTTAACTCGGCAATAGTTATACACTTAATGTGCTTTTTGGAGACAAGAACAATATACACATTTTCATAAGGATAGTTTTTATCTAGGTCCTTGAAATTAAATTTCTCACTAGTTCTAAATTTAACTTCAACAAAATAAAATTCTTTTGTATGTGGGTTTTGGATAACAAAATCAGGCATTTTTCTAATTTGCAGTGCAACCTCTGAATGGCTACCTTTTAAAAGCTCCATTATTCCGGGAATTGTATTCTCCATCCCATAGCGGAATACATTATATCCAAGCGTAAGAAATAATTCCTGAATAAGTGTTTCTGCAATGCGTCCTTTTATCATCCCCTTACTCCAGTCATATTCTTTTTTTGAAAGTCCATAAGATTCGTCGAAATCTTCGGAGATAGTGTTATTAACTTTATCATAATAGCACTCTTTGCAAAGGCCACCATTAAATTTTGTATAAGCACCGCATTTAATACATTCAGCCATATTGTTGTAAATTATAAGTTGAGACTCTCTACTACTTCACCACCTTGGAAGTAAAAACAGAACCGGTTTCATCTGTCAGAACAACAATATAAACTCCGGCAGGAAGGTTTTGCATACCACCCAAACTAATAAGCGTATTGCCACCTCCGGCTACTTTCCACTCTTTTTGATTTACGATTTGTCCTAATGTATTGAACATTCTCACATTCACATTTTGAACGGTGGAAGAGAAAAATGAAACCGTAATATTATCACTAAATGGGTCGGGATAAACTTTGTTAAGATTAGTTATAACTTTATTTTTGGTTATTCCGGTTAGTGCTGTTAAAATGGTTCTGGCAAGGCAAAAATCGGGAATGCCATATCCTAAGAGGGAATCAGGCTGGGTATATTGGCTTGCACTTTCGCGGATAGCCTGCATTACTTGTACACAATTAGCGTTAGTATCAGCTTGCCACAAACAGGCAGCAGCACCTGCAATAAGCGGAGTGGCAAAAGAAGTGCCGCTTCCGTATGTAACCCCGCCACCAGGAGAAGCCAACGCAGTATTTTCACCTTGTGCACCTACATCAGGTTTTAGTCTACCATCGGAAGTAGGACCAGTAGAACTGAATGGAGCATAATTTTCATTAGCATCAACTGCACCTACGGTGAGTATGCTGTCGGCATCGCCCGGAGATGAAACATAACGCCAGGGAGAAGACCCAAGATTTCCTGCTGCTACGCAAACAACCATGCCTTTTTCTACCGCTATGGTGGCGGCTCTACTCGCTACAGCCACTTTACCATTCATATCGGCATATGTATAATTGGTATTTGGATCATCAAATGTGGTATATCCCAGTGATGAAGTGATTACATCGGCTCCGGCGCTGTCAGCATACTCAGCACCAGAAGTCCAGTTATCATCTTCAATCTGGTATTCGCTTTGAATATCCTCTGTGCGGAGCAAATAAAAATCAGCATCTACAGCATCCCCTAAAAATTGTCCCGGAAGATTTCCGGCCATGCACGATAATACCATCTGACCATGGTAATCTGCATTATTGGTATCATCATACACATTAGTATCTTCCCAAACAAAATCCCATGTTCCCAATATACCCGACCTGTTATATAAGCTGTCGAATGCTGGAAGCTTATTAGCAATGCCAAAGCGCGCATCAATTTGTGCAATGCGTTTGCCTTTCCCACGAAAGCCCGTATTATTAAGACAATCAATGCCAATCATGTGCCGTTGGTTGTTTGAAGCACTATCAAAAGCAGCACTGTCTATACTATTTCGCTGCATAGGAGAGCGCGTATTTATCACTTCAATAAAATCATTTTTATTCTGCCCGGGGCTTATTATGGTTACAAACTTTGAGCTCTTTACAAATGGTAAGGCTCTTATTTTTGTCATCGCAGCAGCCGTATCGGAAGCGCTCACAGCATCAATGCTAATAGCATTAAACCATCGCGAGCGGTTTAACAATTTCACTCCTTTAGAAACTACACTGTCAATGTAAGCAGGATTCGGAGGCAAGTCGTTAATCTTTATCGGTATGTTATATTTTGTACGCCGCTGGATTGCCCGTGTCGACAGATACACAGAAGGCTTACCAACAGAATACGGACTATTATTTTTATCTGTAAATTGTATCCAATATTTATAATAAGACTGTGAAAATAAATGGCATTGGATAAGCAGTGAAATAAAAAAGAGAAATCGCTTTTTCATGAAAGAATCAAGGTGTTACGGAACCAGTTTTTTCCCTGTAAATAACATTCAGCAGGGTCGTGCCCACCACTTGCAAAGTAGATTTATCTATTACGCTCATATTATCGCTATGCTTGTGATGGAAATAGGGATAGTCATGGGTTTTCACATCATAATGAACAATATCAATGGTTGGAATATTTGCCAATTTATTTATGTATAAATGATCATCAATGGTTGGACCGGTCCTATCTTGTGTGAAATAATTACCATAGCCTATACGTGCTGCAATATCCCAAACTTTATTTACAACTTGAGGGGCAAAAGAATCAGAGGTACCCTCTCTTGGGAACAAGGCATTCTTGCCACCTACCATATCCAGCAATATCCCGTAACGCGGCATGATATAATTGGTAGGAAGATTCCGGGCCCAATATTGTGAACCCGTGCACCAGGTATTATCTTGCACAGGATATTTAGTATCCTCTCCATTCACTCCATCTTGCTGACCGTAATCTTCCAAATCAACAAACACTAAATCAACGCCAATACCTGCGTTTTTCAAATGATGTGCAAGTTCTAACAATACGGCTACTCCACTACCTCCATCATCGGCGCCGTCAAATGGCTTGTCAGGGTCAACTGTATCCATATCGGCCCAGGGGCGGGTATCCCAATGCGTACATAACATTACACGTACATTATTATTAGGTTCCGATTGTGCTATTATATTTTCAAATTTGAATTGTTTTCCATCAAATGTTCTTGCCTTCGATTCTTGAATGATAGGATGCAAACTGTCCTTGGTTAGTTGGGCAACAATAAAATTGAGGCACTCTTGATGCGCTTTTGTTCCCGGAATACGGGGACCAAAATCAACCTGTTCCTTCACATAGTTATATGCGCTATCCGCATTGAACGAAGGAACTGTTACTGCTATCTCAACAGCTCTTTTCGCCGTATCGGATGAGAAAACAGCCGCACCATTTTCATTATGATGACATCCATTGAATAATATGAATCCTGGCAATATCGCCAGCAAACTTGCTGCAATTACTTTATTTTTTCTTTTCATATTTCCAGGTTGTTTTATCGGCTGAATCTTGCAAGGTAACAAAACGGGAGAGCATGTTCCGTATTGCATCAGCCAATGAGAAGTCTTTTTTTCTTTTCGCTTCGTAACGCATTTCCAGCATACTATCTACCAGTTTGCCGAAATCTTCATTATTCTGAGTAGTATCCTCTTCCGGAATAAGTCCTAATATATCGGTATAGAAAGTGCAGTAGGCATTTTTAAATTTTTCAAATGTTTCTTTGCTTACGCCTTCTGTTTTTCCACTTGTGGCAAATTGATTTACTACAGGTGAAACCTTGAACATATTGGAAATAACAATAGCGGTATTGATATCGTCATTCATGGCATCAATACATTCCTTTTCAAAGGACGACAATAATTTTTCTGTATCATCCTGGATAGTTGCTCCATCCCAATTCATATCTTTCAGCGAGAGATATACACCACTCAATCTGTCGTATGCTTTTTCGGCATCCTGCAATCCTTTGTTAGAGAAATCGATTGGGTTCCGGTAATGCGCCTGTAGCAAACAAAACCGCAATGCCATGGGACTATAAGCCTTTTCGAGCAAATGATGGTTCCCACTGAAAAGTTCATCCAGCGTAATAAAGTTATTGAGTGATTTGCCCATTTTCTGCCCGTTAATAGTAAGCATATTACTGTGCATCCAATAGCGTACAGGCTGCTTGCCGTTGGCCCCCAATGACTGGGCTATTTCACATTCGTGGTGCGGAAAAAGCAAATCCATTCCACCACCATGTATATCAAAAGTTTCGCCTAAATATTTTGCACTCATGGCCGAACATTCAATGTGCCAACCCGGGAAGCCTTCGCTCCAGGGCGATGGCCAGTGCATAATATGTTCCGGCGCTGCCTTTTTCCATAAAGCAAAATCAAGTGGATTTCTCTTTTCGCTCTGTCCGTCAAGTTCACGGGTATTATGCTGCAAATCTTCCGTTACTCTTCCCGAAAGTTCTCCATACGGATAATCTTTTTCAAATCGTTGCACATCAAAGTAAACGGAACCCTGCGATACATAAGCATATCCGTGTTCGATAATTTTTTCAATCATTACTATCTGTTCAATGATGTGGCCTGATGCACGGGGTTCAATCGACGGTGGCATGTTGTTAAGTTGCCGCATATTTTTATGGAAGGCAAGCGTATAAAGTTGCACTATTTCCATAGGCTCCAGCTTGTCTAGCCTCGCTTTTTTGGCTATTTTGTCTTCACCTTCATCGGCATCGTTTTCCAAATGCCCCACATCCGTAATGTTTCGCACATAGCGTACTTTGTAGCCTAAATAAAGCAGGTAGCGGTATATCACATCAAAGGCAGTATAGGTGCGCGCATGGCCTAAGTGGGAATTACCGTAAACCGTTGGTCCGCATACATACAAGCTTATGAATGGCGGATGCATCGGAGTGAAAAGTTCTCTTTCCCTTTTAAGGGTATTGTAGATATATAATTTTGAATCGGTCATTGTTGTTCTATTAATATTTCTCGTTTCTGTATGAATGCCTAGAAGACACTGCCGCTTTAATATCTTCAATGGTTCCTCTCGGAACCGCATTAATTAAGCGTTTTGTATATTCCTTTTGCGGATTAAAATAGATTTCGTCTGAATCTCCCATCTCCTCTATTTTTCCATTGTATAGCACAATCATGCGATCTGAAATAAATTTAATAACTGAAATATCATGCGAAATAAACAAATAAGTAAATCCGAAATCCTTTTTCAGTTCCGACAGCAAATTTATCACTTGTGCCTGAACTGACACATCTAATGCCGAAATACATTCGTCGCACACAATAAATTCAGGGTTAAGAGCCAATGCCCGCGCAATACAAATACGTTGCCGCTGCCCACCTGAAAACTCATGCGGATACAGATTAAACTGCGATGTATTCATATTTACGCGCTCCAGCAATTCAATAGCCCTTGCCTTGCGTTCTTTTTCACTATTCAGAATTTCATGCACCCGCATGGGCTCCACAATCGATTCGCCAACAGTTAAATGAGGGTTGAGCGATGAATAGGGATCCTGGAAGATAATCTGCAACCTTTTTCGATACTGACGCATTTCTTCCGTGGAAAGCTTCCGGATATCTGTTCCTCTATAATTAATGCTGCCCGATGTAGGTTCTATTAAACGTAAAATAGTTCTGCCTAACGTTGTTTTACCTGAACCTGATTCCCCAACAATACCCAATATTTCACCGGGGTATACATCAAAACTAATGTCATCTACCGCTTTTACATAATCAATAGTCTTACCTAAAACGCCCTTATGAATGGGAAAATATGTTTTCAAGTTTTCCACTTTCAGCACTGGCTCTAACGCATACAGTTTTTGCCGGGAATTTTTTCTTTCCTCTGGCGTGATGATGTTTTTATCCGATAAAATATATTCAGTTTTATTACTGTCATCCAGAAAATCTTTAACTGTTGGCAGAATATGTAAGTGTTTATACAATGGCGGACGGCAGGCAAGCAATCCCTTGGTATAGGGATGTTGCGGATTAGAGAAAATATCTAAAATGCTACCCTGCTCAACAATATCGCCCTTATACATTACCAGTGCTTTGTCTGCTATTTCGGCAATCACGCCCAAATCGTGCGATATAAAAATAATGCTCATATTATTCTCTTCCTGCAATTCCTTCAACAATTCAAGAATAGCTTTTTGAACTGTTACATCAAGTGCCGTTGTGGGCTCATCTGCAATCAGCAACAAAGGGTTGCACGATATAGCCATGGCAATCATCACCCGTTGCTTTTGCCCACCCGAAAGCTGGTGCGGATAAGAATCCAATAGGGCTTCAGGTCTTGGAAGTTTTACACGTTTAAATAATTCCAAGGTACGGTTGCGGCCTTCATTTTTAGAGACCTGCTGATGTAACATAATGGCTTCCATTACCTGGCTTCCACAGGTTAGCACAGGATTTAACGAAGTAAGCGGTTCCTGGAAAACCATAGCAATTTCGTTACCACGAAAACTGCGCATTTCTTTTTCCGACAGGTTTTGAATGACTGTTTTCCCCTGCCTGGAGTTAAAAATAAGGTCTCCGCCCGAAATTTTTCCCGAGCGTGGCAGAAGACGCATCAGCGCGAGCGATGAAACCGTTTTCCCTGAACCGGATTCTCCTACTATACCAATACATTGTCCTTTTTCTACCGAATAACTTATCCCGTTAATAGCTTTAACCAGGCCTTTTTCGGTAGCGAATTCAACTGTGAGGTTATTTACTTCCAGCAGCGTGTTATCCATTTTATCGAAGTAAATAGATTGATGTTTTAGTATTCTTCACTATAAAACACCAGCAAAAGTTTTCCGTAATCGTACTCTTCGCTCTGGTCACTCAGGGTTACCCATTGTTTTTTTCCATTGCGCGTGGTGCTCCACACCCGGCTGTCATTCTGGCTCGCATAGTCTCCATATTTTGAGTTGAGGTAATCCGTAAGTCTGCCCATGATATTGGCAGCAGCAGTGTCGTTTGCCAGGAAAATATCCTCATCTATTTCATTCAGTTTTCCTTTATCAAAGTAATACGTAATCGTAAAATAGTTAACAGAATCTATAGGCTCACTCACAGAATCAGGATGCAGCGTATCTACCGGCATGGAATAACTTATGTCGCCGGTATCATTTTCATCAGGGATTCTCTTTTCAGAATGAAGTACTGTTTGGGTGTCTGCCCCTAATTCAACCGATCTAAAAAAATTATTACCATTCCCTATAAGCAGGGTTACTATATCTATTTTCCGTTCATTTTTATCAGGTGCAGCAATATAGTTAGGCCTGGATGAATTATTGCATCCAATATAAACCAACGGTAAAATGAATACAACAAAAATGTAAATCCATTTTATTTGAGAAATATTTTTATGAAAAGCAGAGAAATTCACTCGTAGGATTAACTGGTAGCAAAAGTAAGAAAACCCCGCCAATAAACCGATTAATTAAACAATATCTAAATATATCAAGGTGTTATGAACTTACCACCACCAATTATAATCATTGAACGGGAGCTTCTTATAAGCAGCTTCTATATTATGATGGTTTTGTTCTCCTTTCATTGTCAATTCATTATTGGGAAGTAATTGAAAAATACCCTTAAATATGGTGCTTGCACTTTCTATTTTCCTGTCGTATTCTGTATAACGGGTGGCTGCAATTCTAATGGAATCGTGCTTGGGATAAAACACCACATTTGCACCCTGCTCGCTATCTTTTCCATTTACAATAGACGTATATCTCCTGTCTTTTTCTTTGTATATTTTTTTATACCAGGTGGCCGGGATGCTATCCATGCTGATTGTTTTGTTATCCACCTTTAGAGCAGTCAGAACATAAGCTCCGTTGCCATAGAGAAAATCCTTCCTATTACGCAGGTAAGACATGGTTTTAAGTCCAATGGTTGAAATAATAAATACCCAGAATACTATCTTTATTACTAAGATGCCTCTCCTGCGATTGGCTGTTATAGCTTTACTTGATGTACTTATTTTTTGCAATAATTCTTTTATTTCATTTTTATAAGAATATATCACAAATACATTGAAAATAGTCAACAATGAAATAGCAAATAATGTGAATGGGGATATCCTGTTAAAAATATTCGTCACCAATACATTGGCAACAACAGGAAGCATGGTAACGGCTCCGATAAAACGGGTTCTCCTAAAGAGTAGCAATAAGGCAGGGATAGTCTCCAAAAGCCCCATGATGAAAACCTGCACATTGGACCGTCCGAAGTAGTACCATGTTAAGGTATACGAATCTACATCGCTTAGTTTGGTATCTAATCCTTTATAGAAAACAACAAACTGTTTATTTATCAGTTTATCAACCCCATAGAAAAGCATAATGTAACCTATTATGTAACACAGTATTACAATCAAATAGTATTCAAGCTTATCGAGGTTATTTTTCCTGCCAGATAAATAAACGAGCAATAGGGGAACGACAAGGATAACAAACAAGACAAAGAATCCGAAAATCGGATTTGTTAGTAATTCCTCCAAGGTGCTATCACTAATAAAAAAAACGGATAAATAAATAGTTAGTAACGGGCAAACCGCGATGGTGGTAAGTAAAGCTGCAGTATAATAATATCCTTTACTTTTCAGGGGAGTTGTATTCATGCGTATGCCATTTTATTTGGTTATACGAAAATACAAAATTCTTTATAATGAATACATTTTACCCGGCAATGAACGCAAAATTCCTGCAAACTCAAGGGTAAGCAAATATGTAGATAAATTACCGGGAGATAGATTTGCTTGTATGGCGATATCATCTATGTGCATAGGCGCGCCTTGCGCCTGCAATGCCTTCACAATAGCCTCTTCCTGTGGTTTTAAGTCGTTAAATAAAGCAACTTGGGGTTTCTTCTTCTTTTTAGTGTTCTTCCAACCCAGGCTATCCAGTAAATCATCGGCTGATTGAATAAGACCTGCTTTATTTTGCCTGATTAGCTTATTGCACCCTTGTGAATAAATATCTTCGCTGCGCCCAGGAACTGCAAATACTTCGCGGCTATAAGAGAAAGCAATATCTGCAGTAATGATTGCCCCACCCGCCCACTTTGATTCCACTACAACCACTGCATCCGATAAACCTGCAATAATGCGGTTTCGTTTGGGGAAATTTTCAGGCGCCAATTTTGTTCCGCTGATGAAATCGGTTAACAGTCCTCCATTATCGAGCATCTTTTGTGCAAGATTAAAATGCTCTGCCGGGTAGATAGAATCAAGGCCATGCCCCACAACCCCTATAGTTGGCAATCCAAATTTTAAGGCTGCTTTATGACTTGCAGCATCAATACCATACGCAAGCCCGCTGACAATTAATACTCCTGAATCCTTCAGTCCGTCTACTATTGTGTCGCACATTTTTTTGCCATAGTCGGTTGCATTCCGGGTTCCAACCATAGCCACTATGCGCTCGGCATTCAGGTCGGCATTTCCCTTATAATATAAAACAACCGGGCAATCATTGCACTGTTTAAGCCGTAAGGGATAATCTTTGTCTAAATAAAAAAGAGCGCGAATATTATTTTTTTCAATAAATGCTATTTCCTTTTCAGCGTGGTGAAGAATATCCTGGTTTACGATTGCTTCGGCTGTAACAGCGCCAATATCCGGTATCTTCAGCAGGTTTTGTTTCTTTTCTTTAAACACAGCTTCGGCGCTGCCACAATAGGATATAAGCACTTTTGATGTAACATCTCCAACATGGTCAATAAAAGTAATTCCGATTTTATAAAGGAGGTCCTTATCCATAAAGTTCTGTAGGAATAGAACAGATTTAATTCAGCTTCTGGTATGCTTGCCACCAGCGGTCGGGCATTTCTTCCGAACAAGCAAGCAAATAATCATCGTATGAACAAGGCACTAAATGATGTCGCTCAAATTTCGATTTATCATCATCTACTTTAAATGGTACCTCCATCCACCAACGGTCTGTCTTAAGGCTTTTATAGAACACCAATTCATGGCCATCCGCTTGGCCTTTTGTAATGGGCTGGGGTATGGCCACCCTGTATTTCATATAATCTTTCCCGACAATAACCGGGAAATCATTCTTGCGGTTTGAAACCCCTTCTAAAAAGTACCATATCATTTGGGCAGCGAGATGAGCTGTTTGCCCACGATTGTCCAATTCAGGATTAAGCTCATAAATGCCCATCGAAGAGAGTTTATCGCTCATTCCTGCATAGCGCATAATCTGGCAGGCTTCTTCACCATACAAACCATTGGGGGTAGTGTTAACACATGCCGGAGCATCTGATTGCCGGATAGCGGACATATCGAAACTTAATATATCGGCACTCCTTACAATGGGTTCCGCTTCCTCCATTTTCGATTGAATATGTCCAAGACGGTACACATCGAAATACATTTTTTTCAATGTTTCTATTTCGGCATCATTTACAAAATAACTTTGATAAGCTGCAAGACTCAAATTGAAAAGCAAGGCCGATGGATGCTGAATAATAGTATGCAGATAAGAATTGCTATCAATGCTTTCTTCTGAATCACCTAAATCAATTTTTCGGTCAATACAAACAAGATTTACGCTTTGTTGCAATTTTTGATAGGCCAGGTAATTGGCATAGGTCAAATCCTGGCTACCACCGATAATGATGGGAATAATATTCTTCTCTAATAGCTCTGAACAAACAAATTGGACGGCATGATAAGTATCACTTACAGAATTGCCAAGCCGTAGATTCCCAATATCAGCTAATGATATTCCTGAAATGACAGATAGCTTGTAAAGATATTCCCGTACTTTATCGGGTGCGTTAGAACAACCTTCATTATTGGCTGAATTGCGTGATTCGCCAACACCAATAAGGACTGCCTTTACTCTATCTAAATCCGGAAAAGAAGAAGGTTTATATGTCTTAATATAACTACCCCATTGGTGCGCTTCATAAGGCTGAACTTCTATATCAGATGGTATGAGGTAGCTTTCTATTTCCATGAATCAGATTTTACTTCCCCGCTTTTTTTCTTGGAGTAAAGCCTCTTTTCTTTTTTCCTGCTGATGTATCGTTTTTAATAATCTCAAGGCACTCTTCGAGGGTTAATAAAGCTGCATCTTTACCTTTCGGAATTTTATAATTATTCTTATCCATAGTAATATATGGTCCGAAGCGGCCCTTGAGCACTCTTATTTCAGGATCGTGCGCAAATACGTTAATTGTCTTTTCGACTTCTTTCTGCCTCTTGTCCTTAATCACTTCAATAGCTCGTACTTCATCTATCGTATATACATCATCTTCTTTCGGAATAGAATAGAACTTACTATCGTGCCGGATATAAGGACCAAAGCGGCCAATACCTGCGCTCATTTCCTTCTCTTCGTAAACACCTATTTTACGAGGCATTTTGAATAAGTTGAGGGCTTCATCCAAGGTAATGGTTTCCATACGTTGGTCAGCACGTAATTTGGAGTATTTGGGTTTATCTTCTGCTTTAATCTCTTCGTCGTCTTTTGCAGTAATGTCTCCGATTTGGATCATAGGTCCATACCGGCCTATTTTAGCATATACGTTTTTACCATTAGCATCTTGTCCAAGCAATCTTTCACCCGAAGCTCTTTCCTTTACGGCAGTTGCTTTTTCAACGGTGATGTGGAAGGGATTATAAAATGTATGAAGCATTTTTGTCCACGATAATTTGCCTTCTGCAATCGTATCAAACTCTTCTTCTACATGAGCTGTGAAATTATAATCTAGTATTTCGCCAAAGTTTTCAATCAGGAAATCGGTTACAACTGAACCAATATCGGTTGGGAAAAGTTTAGATTTTTCGGCACCGGTAATTTCAGTTTTGGTGGTCGATTTTATCTCCCCGTTTTTGAGTGTGAGTACCTTATATGGTCTTACCGTTCCTTCTTTATTTTCTTTTACTACATATCCCCTTTTTTGCACAGTTGTAATGGTAGGCGCATAGGTAGAAGGCCTGCCAATGCCGAGCGCTTCCAGCTTTTTTACAAGACTTGCTTCAGTATATCGTGGTGGGGAAGAAGGAAACCGTTGAGTAGCATTTGCTTCTATAAAGTTCAGTTTGTCATTTGCCTTCACCGCAGGGAGCGTTTCTGCTTCTTGTTGTTGCTCTTCCACATCATCATCCGATTCAGAATAAACCCTTAAAAATCCATCAAAAGTGATTACTTCTCCGGTTGCTATAAAATTATCTTGTGTTGCATTTTGCCCGATGGTGATAACTGTTTTTTCAATTTCAGCATTGGCCATTTGCGATGCAATAGTGCGCTTTCTAATCAGGTCATACAGCCGTCTTTCTGTATCATTATGACCATCTATTTCTTTGGCTGAAAAATCCGTTGGACGAATAGCTTCGTGGGCCTCTTGTGCACCCGAAGACTTGGTTTTATATTGTCGTGTTTGAGCGTATTTGGGGCCGAATGTTTTTTCAATTTCTTCTTTAGCTCCGTTAATGGCCTGTTGCGAGAGGTTTACGGAGTCGGTACGCATATAGGTTATATCGCCTCGTTCATAAAGGCTTTGTGCCACACGCATTGTTTGCAGCACAGAAAAACTAAGCTTGCGGCTCGCTTCCTGTTGTAGGGTTGAAGTGGTAAATGGCGCAGATGGAGAACGTTTAGCCGGTTTCTTTTCAAGATCTTTTACAGAAAATTCCGCTCCTTTTATTTTGGTAAGAAAATCGTTTGCCTGTTGTTCATTAGTATATCTCTTATCTAATTCAGCATGGAAATTGGCGCCATTGGCATTGAATAATCCATCAACTTTAAAATAGAATACAGATACAAAACTGTTTACTTCCCTTTCGCGCTCCACTATCAGTCGCACAGCAACAGATTGAACTCTTCCTGCAGATAAGGATGGTTTCACTTTTCTCCATAATACTGGTGAAAGTTCATATCCTACTAACCTGTCTAGCACACGCCTTGCTTGTTGTGCATCTACCAGGGCTTTATCTATACTGCGAGGATGTTTAATAGCTTCTTCAATAGCGCTTTTGGTAATTTCATGGTAAACCACTCGGCGGGTTTTACTTTCTTTTACACCAAGCTCTTCGAGCAGATGCCATGCAATGGCCTCTCCTTCCCGGTCCTCATCCGTTGCAAGCCATACAACTTCAGCTTCTTTGGCCAGTTTTTTTAATTCGCTTACTACTTTCTTTTTATCGGGGGAAACAACATATTCAGGAGCAAAGTCGTGGGCAATATCGATACCTATGCCTTTTTCAGGCAGGTCGCGTATATGTCCGATGCTAGACTTGACTATAAAATCTTTCCCAAGATATTTTTCGATCGTTTTTGCTTTCGCGGGCGACTCTACAATCAATAAGTTTTTAGCCATCTCTTCAATTAGGAATTAACAGTTAGGAATTAGTAATTGGATTACGGAGGGCTCGAACTTCTGATTCCTAATTCACAATTTTAAATTATATAATTCGGGTTGCAAAGTTGAATATCTATTTCGGAATAACCAAACTTTCTCCCAAAATAGCTTATAATCAACATGTTCACAAATCAGAAACAACCCTTCCGAACACCCCGAGGGGTAATTTGTACCCCGATGTCGATGGTAAAAACAGCTCCCCAATTTGCAGGTTCTTGTATTTTTTCTTCAGCAGGTTTTCAATAATTAATGACGAAAATCCAAGTGAATACGTATTGAGAATCAGCAGGTGTTTTTCAGGAGCCAAAATTTGCAAAACACTGCTTACCATTTCATTCAGGTTATCTTCCAGTTTCCATTGCTCTTTATCAGGGCCATGTCCGTATGCGGGAGGATCTAATATAATACCCTGATATTTGCTGCCACGTTTCATTTCACGTTTTACAAATTTCATAGCATCTTCAATCAGCCAGCGTATATTATCCAAATTTGAAAGCTCCATATTGTTTTTTGCCCAGCTAACCACTTGCCTCACTGCATCTAAGTGAACTACATCCGCACCTGCTGCTTTGGCAGCTAAAGAGGCTCCCCCGGTATAAGCGAACAAATTAAGGAAGCGTGGTTTTTCGGCTCCTTTAAAAGAAGACATATTCCTATATATATAGTCCCAGTGAACTGCCTGTTCAGGGAAAATGCCCACATGCTTAAAAGAAGTCAGCGATAATTTGAACCGTATTGTTGGGCCGTTAGGCAGATTATACCCTACTTCCCAATTATCGGGCATGGTTTTCAATTTATCCCAATTGCCGGCATAGCTTGAATTAGGAACAAAACGCACATGTGCTTTCTTTTCCCAATCGGTATTGCTTAGCGCTTTATTCCAAATGGCCTGTGGTTCGGGACGGATAGTTATATATTGCCCAAAGCGTTCCAACTTTTCAAAGTTGCCGCAATCAATAAGTTCGTAATCGCTAAAGTTGGAGGGAGATAAAAAATCCATGTTTTAATTTGATGATTTGATAATTCGGTGATTTGATAATGACTACATTCGATTATCAAATTATCGTAAGGCTAAAATAGCCTGATTAATCAATATGTTCGTTGCGTTCGCAGTAATCTATAATCTTAGCTGCTATATCGTTACCGGTTACTTTTTCAATACCTTCTAATCCGGGTGATGAGTTTACTTCATTCACAATATACCCGCGTTTGGTGGGCAGCATATCTACGCCTGCAACACCCAAACCTAAATGTCTGGCCGATTTTATAGCAAGGGCTTTTTCCTGGCTGGTTAGTTTAACTACCTCTGCGCTACCGCCTCTATGCAGGTTAGAACGGAAATCTCCTTCCGCTCCTTTACGCCTCATAGCACCTACTACCTGTCCGTCTACTACAAAAGCCCGAACATCAGCGCCCTGGGCTTCTTTCACAAATTCCTGTACCAATATATTTACCTGCACATCTAAAAAGGCTTCAATAACTGATTTAGCCGAAATGCGTGTTTCAGCCAATATAACACCTAATCCTTGTGTACCTTCCAACAGCTTAATAATAACGGGTATTCCACCTACCTGGTCAATTACATCATCTACGGTACGAGGCGAATATGCAAAAGCCGACTTAGGAATAGGTATCCCAATTTTAGCTAACTGTTGCAAACAACGGAGCTTATCTCTCGAACGCACGAGGGCTTGAGATTCTACTGCTGAAAAGATTTTCATCATTTCAAACTGGCGCACTACAGCAGAACCGTAAAACGTTACCGATGCCCCAATGCGGGGAATAATAGCATTTACATCGGTTACTTCCACGCCTTTATAATATACGTGGGGCTTGCCTTGTTCAATTACTAATACACATTTCAGGTGATCGAGCACAACCATCTCATGGCCTCTTGCAGCTCCCACTTCTACCAGGCGTTTGGTAGAATAAGATTCAGGGCTGCGTGATAATATCGCGATTTTCATAGTTTATATAGTCCTATAACTCAACAAACATACGGAAAATTCACATATCCCAATCTTAAGGTAATGTTAAGTAAAAGTATATGGTATAACTTTGCGTCTCTTTTAAAGCATGAACGATTTTTACGATATGATATATGAGGTTGCCCGGCAGATTCCAAAAGGACGGGTAACTTCGTATGGAGCTATTGCCAAATACCTCGGCTCGTCACAATCGTCCAGGATGGTGGGATGGGCTATGAATAACGCCCATTCCCAGAAGCCTCCGATACCCGCGCATCGTGTAGTAAACCGCTTAGGGCAACTTTCAGGCAAACATCATTTTCCGCCTCCGGGGATGGAAGCTCTGCTGAAAAAAGAAGGCATCAAGGTGAAAAAAGATACGATTGTCAATTTTGAGAAACTGTTTTGGGACCCGGCAACAGAATTAAAGCTGTAACGAGCATTATATATAACTTTACACAAAATTTAGAACTATGATAACTGAAGAACAAGTAATAGAAGCATTAAAGAATGTAATTGACCCCGATTTTGATAAGGATATTGTCACCCTCGGAATGGTGCAGGATTTGAAGATTGATGGTAAAAAAGTAAGCTTTACGGTTGTACTTACCACCCCTGCCTGCCCTATGAAAGAAATGATCCATAAGGCTTCTGTAAATGCAGTGATATATTATGTAGATAAAGAAGCGGATGTGAATGTAACCATGAGTTCGAAGGTTACTTCAAAGCGAACGACTAAAGAAAATGTGTTGCCGGGTGTACGTAATATCATAGCCGTTGCCTCGGGCAAAGGAGGTGTTGGTAAATCTACCGTTGCTTCTAATTTAGCCGTTGCACTTGCCAAACAAGGCGCTAAGGTTGGCTTGTTAGATGCAGATATATACGGACCTTCGGTGCCTATTATGTTCAATGCTGTTCAAGAAAAACCTTTGCTGGAAGACAGAGATGGCAAAACATGGATGATTCCACTGGAACATTATGGGGTAAAACTACTTTCCATAGGTTTCTTTTTAAGCGACACACAAGCGGTTGTATGGCGCGGACCTATGGCTTCTAAAGCATTAATGCAACTGATTAACGATGCCAGTTGGGGTGAGCTTGACTATCTTTTAATTGACCTGCCTCCCGGAACAGGCGATATACAAATTTCTTTGGTTACCGGGGCGCAAATTACCGGGGCGGTAATTGTGAGCACGCCTCAAAATGTGGCTCTTACCGATGTACGTAAATCTATTGCGATGTTCCAGCAAAAAGGAATCAATGTACCTATATTGGGCATTGTAGAAAATATGGCATACTTTACTCCTGCTGAATTACCAAACAATAAGTATTTCATATTTGGCAAAGACGGAGCTAAAAACTTAGCAGAAGAATTGCAAGTACCCTTCTTAGGACAGATACCGCTGGTGCAGAGTATATGCGAAGCAGGCGATGCCGGAAGACCGGCTGCATTGCAAATTGATACTCCACAAGCCATAGCATTTAACGAACTGGCCGGGAACCTGGTTCAACAGGTCTCTATAACTAACGCGAAAAAGACGGAGAAGCAGGCGGAGTTGGTGTAACTAATATGGGTAATGCATATATAAAGATAGTGCCCACTTATAGTAATCATAGAATAAAGCCATTCCCATAAAATATTCCAATTTAAGGTATTCTGTTCCTTTGCTGAAATATGGTATTATCCATTCTGTCGGTGAAATTATAATATCATGTTCATTACAATCAGTAATTGTTTGTTTTATTCCTTGAGTGTCATTAATAGTCATTAAAATTATCTTGCATATATTATTACTATCAAAATAGAACGTCATACTGGTATTTGATGTTATATTATCGGATGTTATATATTTTGAGTCATTTGGTATATCACTATACTTTAACAACATATTCCCGGAAACATAATCAATTTTGAATGTGGCATAAGAATATTTATTTTAAATTTCTTGTTCGGTTAATCCTAATTGTGCTTTTAGTAGAAATGGTAAAATTAATAGTGGGAAAAGAAATAATATTTTCATTGGAATAGTTTTACTCTAATTAATTATCTATTTAGCGTCTCTTCTTTTGCTTATTTATCTTTTGCAAAACATCCACATCCACTTTATCTTGGGGGCATCCAGCAACCATTTTCATTGTTATAAGGTGGTGATACTGAATAACAGGAATCGACCAGTCTTTCATAGGCAATATTCGCTTTTCTTTATCTGCTTCTTCATAGGTTACTCCTTGCACTTTCGTTAAAAAATCAATTTGCGAAGGCTTGTTTCCTATAGTTAGAACTTTAGCAGTAGTGAAATCCATTTTTTGTAAAGCATTTGTTGTTTCATCGCTAATTCCATGCTCCAGCATGGCAGCAATAAATTTATCACGGTTTTCGTTTGTTGGTTTTAGCCATAAATCCATGTCGGCAGTTCCCCGTTCATAACCATAATAAATTACAGCATAGCCGCCAATAAGTATAAATTCTACTTTATACTTAAGCAGTAACCATAAAAATCTTTTATGCTCTTCAAGAAGAATATCCATATTATTTGAGCCTCAAATTGGTGCCTATCTTAGGATGCTTCTTCAGCTCTTTTGTATATAAACGTTTAATCCATATAAGAGCATTCGCTAAATGTTTTTCGCCCGTGAGAGAAGCAAGATATTGGTATTCAGCTTCCTCAGCTTCCTCAAAAGAATTAAAAATAGAAAATTTCTGTTCTACTCCTGTTTTATAAGCAACCGAAGGTTCCTTCACCTGTTTTTTGAGGAGCTTCTGTTTATTATATTTTTTCACAGGTTTCATTCGTTCTTATAAATTGCGAAGATACTACTCCACAGGCATTCTAAAACACCTGTTTGCAAATTTTATAATAGCATTAAGACTTTCTTCTTTGGCTTCGTAAAAGCCCATGTGTCCTGCATTTTTAAGTAGTACAGTTTCCGTGTCGCGAGGTACTTCCGTTTGGGGCAGCATCTTTTCTAAGGGCAAAATTTTATCGTACTTGCCATATATAAACAGCACTGGGAATTCTGAAAAGCGCAAAATAATCTCCCGGTCTTTTCTGTCTTTCATGCCTTCGGTAGCTTCTACCATTCCTCTCACTGAGTTATTCGAAACAATTTCCCTCACCTTCTTTATATGTTCATCTTTGGGGTTTGCAAAGAGACTGAGAGTCGCAGCTTTTAAAAAAGTTTTCGTTCGTTTCTTTATATTTTCAATACTGCGGTCGCGGTCTAATTTCTTTTCAGGTGAATCCTGGTATGATGAGGAATGAAACATAATTAACCCCCTAAGGTTTTCAGGGAAAAGCTCTCCAAAAGCAAGTCCCGCGTAGCCGCCCATAGAATGCCCAGCTACAATGTATCTGCGTAAATTCAAATTACGCATTACCTGGTGCACACATTGCGCCATCAACTCCATCGAATGAAAGTACCCTATTGATTCGCTCGCTCCAAACCCAGGTAAGTCAATTGCTATTACGCGAAAGTGCTTTGATAACTCTTCTGAAAACTCCTCCCACACCTGCATGTTTAGCGGGAAGCCATGCAATAAAACAATAGCCCTGCCCTCGCCCTGGTCGGAGTAACGTATGCGTGCATTTTTGAATGTAGTATATCCAATCATAATTTGATAATTTGGAAATTTGATAATTTGATGATTCATTCCCAAATCACCAAATTATCAAATCATCAAATTGAACTTAGTCATTCATTAAATATTCTATTTCATCTGCCTCCATAGGGATACTTGCCATCAGGTCAGTATTTCCTTTTTCAGTAATTAAAATATTGTTTTCTATACGTACTCCTATTTTTTCAGCAGGGATATATATGCCCGGCTCGCAGGTAAACACATTACCTGCCTGCATTGGAACCTGAAAATAGCCTACATCATGCACATCGAGCCCTAAAAAGTGCGAAGTGCCATGCATGAAATACTTTTTATACAAAGGATTTTTAGGATCTTGTTTTTTTACATCCGATAATTTAAGCAAGTGCAATTTGATGAGTTCTTCCGTCATTAATTCACCTACGGCAGCATTATACTTGGCAAACGTATTTCCTTTTACCAGCATTTTGGTGGCAGCCTTCATTACTTTTAATACAGAATTGTAAACAGCTTTTTGTCTCCGAGTAAATTTACCATTCACCGGAACCACACGGGTCATATCGGAATTGTAGTTAGCATATTCAGCAGCCACATCCAATAAAATAACATCACCGTTTTTACATTCTTTATTATTGGTGATGTAGTGCAGCACGCAACTCTCTCCACCCGATGCAATAATGGGTGAATAAGCAAATCCACGGGAGCGGTTGCGAACAAATTCATGAATCAGTTCTGCTTCAATTTCATATTCCCAAACACCCGGCTTAATGAACGGTAATATGCGTCGGAATCCCTTCTCGGTTATAGCGCAGGCATGTTTTATAAGGCCAACTTCAATATCTGATTTGATAGACCTTAATTTATGCATGATGGGTGCGCTTCGCTCATACCGGTGAGCAGGATATTTTTCCATACACCATTTTACAAAGCGGGCTTCCCTCGTTTCAACTTCTACTATCGCACGGGTATGTTCATTGGTATCGAGATAAACCCGTTTGCATTGCGACATCAGGGTGCGAAAAGTAGCCGGAAATTCCGAAAGCCACCGTACTTCTTGTATTCCGGAAGCATCCCGGGCTTCTTCCTTGGTATATTTATGTCCTTCCCAAGTTGCAATATGCGGATTGGTTTCGCGGAGGAAAAGTATCTCCCTCATGGAATTATCTTTTGCATCAGGGTATAGCAGAAGGATGGTTTCTTCCTGGTCAATACCTGAGAGATAAAACAAATCGCTGTTTTGCATAAAGCCCATCGTGCCATCGGCATTTGATGGCATAACATCATTGGAATTGAAAACAGCAAGTGAATCAGACTTTAGCTCTTTGCCAAAGTGTTTGCGGTTATCAATAAACAGCTTGGGAGGGATTTTAGTGTATTTCATGACTTAATTTCCTTTTTTTCTATATGTAGTTTATGAAGAAAGCGGTGAATGACCGGAGACAAAAATATACTGATATTAGTAATAAATGCCACCCCGCTAAATAGTGCATAGGCTGAAGAAAACAGTTTACCTGCCACATTATCTATGTTAACAACAGGCCCCATGCCGGATAATATCATGGAGGCATTGTGAATGGCATCAATCCATGGTACATGGGCAATATAATGATAGCCGAATATCCCTATGAACAAACATATCATAGTAGTTGCAAAAGCAATAAGAGCCATTTTCAAAATTCGGCTCATAAAAACTTTTGGACTGGCTAAGGGTTGGCTTATATGTTCAAACATTCTTTGATTAACTAATCTTTCAGACAAACTTACGGAAAATAGAAATGATGCCTGTCTTTTTGATGAAAATTATTAGGCTTGCCCAACGAATAGGGCATTGCTTTCGTCATAGAATCAATTAGTCATCTTTCGTTAAATTGGCTTTATTTGTGTTTCAAATTAAAAAATATATAGTTTTGCGCCCAATCCTACCCCTGATTCATAGGATTTTTATAGATTTTTTTTGATGAATTAACTTGTAAGTCACAGAGATTTCATAAATTGGGTGCCCTGTATTAACTGTAAAATAGGCTATTTTTTAAAAAATACAATTCGAGATATAATAAATTCCCCTGAAGCGGGTTATAGTGTATAAGTAGAAGAGGATGAATATTTTAATGGTATTATCACAAGTGGAGGTTACAGGAGCCGAGGTGTATGCGGCTTCTATTAGCGATAAACTGATTGACAAAGGTCACAACGTTTTTATTGTTTCCGATACACTTACCGTACCTACCCGCGCAAAGTACATCCCCCTTCCTCTTAATAAAAGAAGGCTATACCTGCAGGTAAAGCACCTGTATAAACTTATTAAAACCATCCGTGATAATAATATCATGGTGATACACTCGCATTCGCGTGTATCCTGCAAGTTGAGTTATATTGCCTCCAGGCTTTGTGGTGTGCCCATGATATATACAGCTCACGGTCACCATCATGTTCACCTGAGCAAAAAGCTTTTTCCGGCTTATGGTGAATACACGCTGGCCATTTGCGAGAACGTTAGAGACCAGATTATCAAAGAACTACATTGGGATAAGGATAAAATAGAAATACTTAGAAATGGTATTGACGGTAGCCGTTACAGCCCTGTTCATGTACCTGTTAAGCCTGAAGTTCCTACGGTTTCCATTATTGGAAGACTTTCAGGACCGAAAGGCGATGTAGCTTATAAAGTACTAGAAGAAATTTGCATTAAAACCCCTATTGACGCATCTATAAAGATTAATGTAGTTGGCGGAATGGTAATACCGGAACGGTTTAAAAAATTCCAGAACCGGGTTTCATTATCAGGCTTTGTTGGAAAAGTAAGTGACCAGATTGCCAATTCATCGGTTATAATAGGAAGCGGAAGGGTTGCCATTGAAAGCTTAATGATGGGAAAACCTACCATAGCTTTTGGAGAAGCTACTTACGAAGGTTTGGTAACCACCGACAATTACCAGAAGGTATTAAGAAGTAATTTTGGAGATATTGCAGAGTCAGGCTCTTGGGATACCAGCCACTTGGGACAGGATATTTCAGCAGGGCTGAAAATGGAAAAAATCCCTGAGCAATTATACACCGCCATTTCGAATTCATTCAATTTAGACAGGGTAACCGAGCGCATAGAATATATTTATCAAAGCATTTATTCTAGGGAAAAATACGAGATACCTGTACTTCTTTATCACCGTGTTATAAGCGACCCGTCACTGGCCGGTAAGCATGGCACGTATGTGACAACCAGGCAACTCGAAGCACACCTGGAATACCTGCACAAAAACAATTATACCCCTATTACTTTCGAAGACTTGTCGATGATTGACCGGTTTGATAAAGATAAAAAATATGTGATCCTCACTTTTGACGATGGGTATGAGGATAACTACACCCTTCTTTTTCCCATGCTTAAAAAGTTCAATTTTAAAGCAGTTATCTTTATGGTAACGGGTAAAAAAGAAAACACCTGGGATTACCTTGATGAGGGCAGAACATTTCCCTTGCTTGAAAGGGCTCAGATTCTGGAGATGAACAAATATGGAATTGAATTCGGTGCCCATACGATGAACCATGTCGACCTTACTAAGGTAGAAGTAGCGGAAGCCCGCCAGGAAATAGAAGGTTCCAGGGAAGCGCTTGAGGACATATTGGGTAAAAAGGTTACAGCCTTTGCATATCCTTACGGTTCGGTAAATGAAACAGTGAAAGAATTAGTGAAAAAAGCCGGGTTTAAATATGGTATTGCGACCGTTATCGGCCCGCTTGCCATACATGAAGATACCTTTAATATCCGCAGAATAGTTACCCATCCGGATACCAATCTATCCCGTTTTGCACGCAAGGTAAAAGGCAATTATTTATACCGGAAAGCCAAAAGACGCGCAAGCGCTGCCAACAGTATTGCAGCCAAAGACGTTACACTAACACCGGTTGAGGTACAAAGCCGCAGAGGTGGTTCTAAACGGACAGCATAAAAAAGCCCTATACTAAAATTACAGGGCTTTTTAATTTCATTACCAGCCTACAAAGGCTATTGATTATTTCTTTGTCTTGGCACTATCGGCCTTGCCTTGCATATTTCCCATCATAGGGCAGGAACCTCCGTTCATACTACCTGAATTGCATGAGCCATCTTTGTTACCATCATTGCAATTCATCATATTACTATTGCAACCGCCGCCTTGCATACAATTCATCATACCATTACAACTGCCATCGTTGCAATTCATCATACCGTTGCAGCAATTCATACCTCCACGGTGGTGCATCATCCACATGGGCGGGCAACTCATCATCATTCCATCATCGCATCTATCCATCATCATGCAATGGCTATTCATCATACCGTTATCGTATCCCCTGTGGCACATACGCATACAGCCATGTGTAAAATCACATAAAACAATAAGAAGGCCTATCACAATAACAAACCATGATAAGAACTTATAAAGACCTCCCAGGTTTTCTTTTTGAGATTGTGCAAGGAGTTTTGCACCAAAAACGATTGCAATTAATGCGATTGGCAAGGATATTAAAATCATTTTATTTTTGAGATTGGTTAATGATGTAAATGTACTAAAAAAATCGACGAATAGGAACATGCAGGATTATAAGCAGATATCCATCTACTAAAATAATCAGGGTCGTAATTAACAATTATATTTAAAAAAATGGCTATTCTTGCAATATGATAACAGCAGAAACCATAAAAATCAATAAGGCCCCTAAAAGCCGCATAGAGGAAGTAGATTTTAATGATCTTGAGTTTGGAAAGGTTATTTCCGACCACATGTTTATTTCCGATTATTCGGATGGGGAATGGAACAATGTGCGCATTGAACCTTTTGGGCAAATATCGTTTTCGCCAACCATACTTGCTTTGCATTACGGGCAAATGGTATTCGAAGGCATGAAGGCCTTCCACATGCAAGACGGAAACATATCCATATTCCGGATAGAAAAGCATTATGAACGATTTATGCGCTCGCTGGAAAGGATGTGTATGCCCCCCATGTCGTACAGGCTTTTTGAGGAAAGTATTACAAACCTTATCAAGTTAGATGCTGCCTGGGTTCCGAAAAGTGCAGGCTCATCGCTTTATATACGTCCTTTTGTATTTGCATCCGAAGAACGGTTTGGTGTAAAAATATCTTCGGAATATAAATATATCATTTTCTCTGGCCCGGTCGGCCCATATTACGATAAGCCTTTGCGCGTTAAGGTAGAGCACCAGTTTGTGCGTGCTGCACGTGGCGGAACAGGGTATGCCAAATGCGCCGGAAACTATGGAGCATCTTTTTATCCTGCGCATCTTGCTAAAATGCAGGGTTTCGACCAGGTGCTATGGACTGATGGTTCGCCCGATCTCAATATTGAAGAGTCAGGAACCATGAATGTGATGTTTGTTATTGATGGAGTTTTGGTAACTCCTCCCCTATCCGATTCAATACTCGATGGAGTTACCCGCGATTCTTTCCTTACACTTGCCCATGAACTGGGCGTGCATACCCAGCAACGTACCGTAAGTGCATTAGAATTGGAAGAAGCGCTAAAAAATAACATCCTGCAGGAAGCATTTGGCACTGGTACTGCTGCCCTGTCTACGTATATTCAAAGTATTGACATCAAAGGAAAAGATTATAGCGTTCCTGTTCCCGGTGAAAATGGTGTGATGACACGTATTAAAAATCTGCTGATGGACATCCGCACCGGTAAAGCGCCCGACAAATACAACTGGAATACTCTAATTAAAATTGGCCAATAGCTATTAGCAAATAGCCATTGGCTCACACATGAAAGCTATTACCCGCGTAATATGGATTCTTTCGCTGATAAGCCTGTTCAACGATGTGGCGAGCGAAATGCTTATTCCTATTATGCCGCTTTACTTGAAATCTATTGGGTTTTCTGTATTTATTATTGGTTTACTTGAAGGCTTTGCAGAAGCATTTGCCGGATTAACCAAGGGATATTTTGGTAAAATATCCGACAACATAGGTAAGCGGGCGCCCTTTGTAAGATGGGGATATGGATTAAGTGCAGTTGCCAAGCCCATGATTGTTTTTATTATAAATCCTTTTTGGGTATTGATTGGACGCAGCATTGATAAACTGGGGAAAGGCCTGCGCACAGGTGCACGCGATGCAATTCTTTCTGATGAATCAGCTCACAGCGATAGAGGTAAGGTATTCGGATTCCATCGCTCTATGGATACGGTAGGCGCAGCCATTGGTCCTTCTATCGCATTGATATTTCTTTTTTACCATCCGGGGCATTACAGTACACTTTTTCTGTTTTCTATTTTCCCTGGAATTGTAGCTGTAGCGCTTACTTTCTTTATAAAAGATAGCAATAAGAAACATGAACAAAAGCCTGCTACACCCATCCGCCTATTTCCGAAATTCGACTATTGGAAAAGAAGCACAAAAGCTTATAAATCGTTAGTTATAGCTCTTTTATTTTTTACCCTATTCAATAGTTCCGATGCCTTTCTGATACTAAAAATGAAAGAATCGGGCACGAGTGATTTAGCCCTTATAGGTATCTATATTTTCTACAACATAGTATATGCGCTTACTTCTTTTCCGGTTGGAATTATTGCTGATAAAATAGGCTTGAAGAAAATATTCATAATCGGGTTAGTGATTTTTGCTTTTGTATATTTCGGGATGAGCAAGAATGGGAATAACTACATCTATCTTATCTTGCTCTTCTTTTACGGGCTGTTCTATTCTTGCAACGAAGGAATTTCCAAAGCATGGATAAGCAAAATATCTGATAAGAAAGATACAGCTACTGCCATAGGTATGTTCTCCGGCTTACAAAGTATAGCCACCCTTATAGCCAGTTCGCTGGCGGGTTTTATATGGGTTGAGTTCGGCTCGTTTTATACATTCGCTATTACCGGTGCGGCCGCTATCCTGGTAGCCATTTACATTTTGGCAGACAAAACTTTGTCAGATTCTATAAAAACAGCATAGGAATTCCCTGCAAATTTAGGGCACATTAGGGCACGGTTTTGCATGGATTTTTTCATAGCCATGCCGGAATATTATTGATAATCTTTGAGTTGCAATTAATAATTTAATAAATTTATTTATATATATATTTGATATAATTATGCATCATATAAAGGTATTACAAAAAGATAGAATTCCAGGAATAGCAGTGTTGAAAAATACTCGCCTGCAAGGTCAATGACTTTTCATAAAAGCACTTTCTTAGCATATAGTTTTGCAGCAAACTTAAAAAAATGGGACAGAATTCAGCAATAGCCACTCAACTAAAAAAACAAGCCATGATTGGGGCTCTTGAGGCTAATTTCGGAAATATTACAGCAGCAGCTAAACAGGCCGAAATATCTGTCCGCACACATTATAAGTGGCTATTGGAAGATAGCGCCTATGAAAAAGAAGTGGTAAACATAAAAGATATTTCCTTTGGGAAAATGAAAGAAAGTTTACTGGAGAAGGCTCTTAAAATGGTTGATAATGGAAACGCAACCGTATTAAATCAACTGCTGAGAATATATTTCAAAAATTTACCGGAGGAAATGGAAACGATAAGCACACTACATGAAAATCAAAAATGGGATATGCGTTCGGAAACAGGTAAGGAAAAATCAATCTGAATACTAGTTATTCTCCGAAATATTCTTCCAGCTTTACTAATGGAGTACAATGCAATGTTTGAAGTCCTGCTAACTGGGCGCCTTCGAGGTTTGGCAGCAAATCGTCGATAAATATTGTAGTAGAAGGATTCAACTTATTCTCTTGTATCACCACTTCGTAAATAGATCTATCTGGTTTACGCAAGCCCATACGACAGGAATAATATGCTTTGGTGAAAATTTTATCCATATCGCCTGGCGGATGCATCTTTATCATCTCCAGCACCTGGCCTAAATGAATTTCATTGGTATTGCTAAGCAGAAAAATATCATATCGTTCCTTTAGCCTGCTTAGCAACGCTATTTCTCTTGCACGAAAACCCACTAAAATGGCATTCCATGCGCTGTTAATTTGTTCGTCGGTGACGGCAGAAGGCAGCCATTCGCGAAGCCCGGCCCTGAACTGTGCAGGAGAAATGTTACCCTTTTCCATTTCGTCAAAAATACCGGCTTGTTTTTGTTGGGAATATACAGTTTGAAAATCGGCTGTACTACCCAGTTTTTGGAAAGCCTCCTGGGTAAGCCTGTAATCAATATCGAACAATACTCCGCCAAGATCAAAAATGACGGTATTAATATGTTTAGGAACTTGTTGATTCATAAATTCATATGCATCCCTATGGGGCATTTTAAAGTGGAGCAAAGTTATGAAATATCTAACTTCTTGTTAGGAAATTACAATGATATTAGTCATGGCCCGGACGGTTAGAGCAGCGGCCCGATTTCACCTTCAATTTTAAAAATACCGACCACCAAAATCGCATACCTATAAATAAAAAAGCACCTGCATTGCTGCAAGTGCTTTTCTTATTGTGAGCGAAGATAGATCACTAGAACCCAATAGAAGCTTCCAGCATATACCCGTCAAATCTTCCTCCATTAAGGATATTGGTGCTGGCATAATTAAGATAAATCTGGTTTACATATTCTGCCTTCATCATAATATTTTTGGTAATGAACCATCCTGCGGAAGCTGCTTCACGTTGAATGGTCACAGAATTGGGGTCGCCAAACATAGTTGCGGTTACTGAATTGTAACGAACACCTACCCAAAAGTTTTCTTTATGTGCAGGAAACCTGTAAACTAAATCTGCTGCATATTGGGTTGCCTTGCGGTCAGTTACTTCAGTTATTGTTCTGCCTTGTGCCATTTCATATGTTCCGAAGAATTGCAATCCTTTGTATTTTAGAAAAAGATTACCCATGAATGTTTGCACCTGTTCAGTGAAACCCGGATTATATCTCCCTGAAAATGGGTTGTAGTCATTCGCATCACTAAGGGTTGTTCCGTTTGCAATATTTTGGTTCGACATTACATCAAAATAATGTGAGCCCGTACGGTCGCCACCGAATAATGTATTGCCGCTTGCGCTTTGGTCCGTATAGCCCGATGCTGTTATTCTGAGCCTGAAATCACTGCTCAGTTGTTTGTCATACCCAATTTTTCCATGAAATGCAGGGTCGTAATTATTGGGTTGGTGGGTTGCCGAATCAATTTTAGTAGCTGCTATTACAGTAGGATCCAATTCTCCATTCGTCATTCCACCCATTACAAAAAAGCCGCATTTATTATGGTAATATATTTCAGTCCCGGTTTCAGTGGCAAATTCATCCATAATATAATTTTCTATGAAAGGATTGTAAATAGTGTTGCCCCCATCCGAACGTTGGAAATGCTGATCTCCGTAATCCAAATCAAATTGTCCTGCTTTAATAGTAACACTCTTCATAATATTATTAATAAAGTTGCTATGGAGGAAAAGCAGTTTATCAAATTGAACATATCCGCCCTTTACCCAGGTATCTTCATGATGCCTTGAAGCAAGGTAAACAGTGAGGTCTACCCTGATTCCGTCAGCTAACTGCGCGTCAATATTCAAGTTAGCCATAGGTAAGTCAAAACCATTTATAAGAGGAATGAGGGAGTTCACATTGCCTTTATACGGTGCTTCCGTTAGCGGTACGGCACTGTTCTGATCCCGTAATCCCTGGAAAGCCATTTCAAAATTGCCGCCAACTTGCACTTTCATTTTTGTAAATGGAGTGGAATCATTTTTAGTGGTTTCAAAAACATTGAGCCCATTTTTGCTATCAGGACGGAAATATTGCATTTCTTGTTCTTGAGCAGAAGCGGAAAGGCTAAAAGCTACAATCGCTGTTACAGATAATAATTTTAGGGGTATTTTCATAATTTATTAATTTTAATTGAGAATAATTGCATTTATTAATTTGCGGTTTGAGTAAAGCTTGTTTTAAAGTTTATGGTGATGACATCACCGGTTTTTAATGTTCCGAAAAGAGCAGTTGGCGGAGTAATGCCATAATCTGTCATTTTTATAGTTTGTGCTCCTTCAACTGTTAAATTGCCTTGTCCCTGCAAAGCTATTTTTACTTGCATGGTAATTGGTTTCGTTACTCCCGCAATAGTCAGGAATCCTTTTGCTGAAATACTATTTGCAGATGCCTCAGCTTTAACAGGACTTGCCAGGGAAAATATAATTTCCGGATAGTTATCTGCCTTCAATGCTTTGTAGGTGTTCCGGTCCATAATCCCGCCTTCCGTGCTTTTAATGGAACTTACTTCCATACTCATGTAAAGTTTTTCCAAGTCAAAGCTTCCATCCTGGTTCCAGCTTATATTACAACTTCCTGTTACGGTTTTAACAGACTCATTCCAACCATGAAGATTGGAAGTGCCGATAATACTCACTGAATAATTTTTCGACAGGGCGTATTTATTTTCGACCATGGCAGTAGCGCTGATAGAGAACAGCCCAATTGCTACAACAACTATTTTCATTAATGATTTCATGTTTCTTTTTATCTAATTATTATGGATTCATTTTTTCAAAAATCAGCCCGCTGATTATACCTTGCAATACGCCAAATACAAGCCAGGTTGCAACCATTTCGATGGATATATTCATGGCGCTGTATATAAGCCACATTACCGGAAATGTTCCAATTAAGGCATACAGCAATCCGAACTCAATGCCGCGGGTGATGAACGAACCTTTCAACAATCCTTTAACACGTTCCCAAAACCAGGCAAGTGCAAAACTGATGATGAATGGATGGATGAAATATATCATCACCTTGCTCGATTGCATATCAAATGCAGGATCGAAATATTGCTCGGCAAGGTTGGGGAAAAACCAAATGGTAATATATAACCCCAAAACACTGAGGAGTAATAGTACGATTCCGGCGATTAAAGCTGACTTAGCTATCTTTTTCATGATTTTATGTTTATGCTGATTTTATTGAGACTTTAAACCTTATTCGTTAGTTAGTATAACTTTTAAGGCTTTTTCTTTTGCCGCATGCCCGAACGTATCATACGCTTCTATAATTTGGCTTAATTTAAAATGATGCGTAATCAATTGTTTAGGCTGTAATTTGTTTGATTGCACAGTTTTAAAAAGCATCGGCGTGGTAACTGTGTCAACAAGGCGAGTGGTAATGGTTATATTTTTCGACCAAAGTGTTTCCATGTGGAGCGCTACACTTTTTCCGTGAACACCAATATTGGCAATGTGCCCGCCTGCTGTAATTATGTCTGAACATATTTCGAAAGTGGCCTCCATTCCAACAGCTTCTATGGCTACATCAACTCCCCTGTTATGGGTAAGTTTCATAACCTTTTCTACTGCCTTTCCATCGCTACTATTTACGGTTTGTGTGGCGCCGAATTTTTTTGCTACAGCAAGGCGGTTATCGTCCATGTCTATCATAATAATTTCTGCGGGGGTATAGAATTGAGAAGTTAGTAATGCAGCTAGTCCTACAGGGCCTGCACCAATAATGGCTATGGTATCGCCCGGTTTTACCTGGCCGTTTAAAACACCGCACTCAAAACCAGTAGGCAGAATGTCACTCAACATCACCAAGGCTTCTTCGTCTGAACCGGCAGGGATATGATAAAGGCTGTTATCGGCATGAGGTATCCTAACGTACTCCGCTTGTGTACCGTCGATCATGTAGCCAAGTATCCAGCCCCCGTCTTCACAATGCGAATACATGCCTTTTTTGCAATATTCACATTTCCCGCACGAGGTAACACAAGATATTATAACATGGTCTCCTTTTTTAAAATTACTTACAGAACTTCCTACTTCTTCTACTATTCCAACCCCTTCATGGCCTAAAATCCGGCCATCTGTAACTGCAGGCATATCGCCTTTCATTATATGCAGGTCAGTTCCGCAGATAGTAGTTTTCAAAATTTTCACAACGGCATCCGTTGTTTTATTAATGGTTGGTTTAGGTTTTTCTTCCCAGTCTTTTTTGTCAATACCGTGATAAATTAGCGCTTTCATTATATAAAATTTTAATTGATTGCTGAATTATGATGCTGCAAAACTACCTGCAGAGTTAGGGGCGAGTCATGACTATTGTCGTAATGCAATATGATTTATATCAGGCTTTGCATTTATTGCTTTATATCTTTTATATGACATATATACATATGTATAAATGACAAATACAACAGAGTTATGCAGATGAATGAATAGATGAAATGTCCTTCTTGATTAATCGTGCAAAGGTTGAGTTATTCGATCTTTAAACCCTTACACCTTTCTCAATCAATCTTACATCTTTACTATGTTTTGCTGAATTGCGATCGTTTGTATTCAGGAAAAAATATCTATTGGGATATAAAGGTTATGCCCTTGAACCAATAGAGCTTCTATTGCGAAATGTACCTAGTAATATTTTCTCTTATTGGTCTATTGGTAGTTATTTGCGAAAAGGCATTTATGTAAAAGCAGGTGCCTTATTGAACTAAGGAATCACTTCATATAAGAGCAAAGAGAGTGCCTTATACCAAAATCGCACACCACCAAAAAGAAAAGCACCTACATTAATGTAGGTGCTTTTCTTTTTGGTGGGCCCAGTAGGACTTGAACCTACGGCCAACGGATTATGAGTCCGCTGCTCTAACCGTCTGAGCTATGGGCCCGAATTCTCAAAATGGGCTGCGAATTTAATATTTCCCATTTGATTAAAGCGAAACTCTTCAAATATTTGTGAAAATTGTGCGTCGCAAAGACTTCTAACTATCCTTATTTCTTTTCTCTCTTTCAATCCACTCTAGAATACGGGTTTTATTTTTCCATCCCTTTAGTTGTCTTTCCAAGGATATCGCGTCACGCTTATTTATAAATTCTTTGTAGAAAAGTACATTCCACCTCCCTTTATTACTGGTATACTTCCCTGTTGATGTATTGTGCTCCCATAGCCTTCTTTCCATATTGGAAGTATAGCCTATATATAATCCTCCAGTATCTTCAGATTGTAGTATATACGTGTAAAAAACCAAATGCTAAAAATGAGATTTTGTTTCTTTAACCTCAGCCAATCCCGACTATCGGTCGGGACTGCTCTAACCGTCTGAGCTATGGGCCCGATTTCTCGAAATGGGCTGCGAATTTAATATTTCCCATTTGATTAGAGAGAAACTCTTGAAATATTTGTGAAAAATTCCCGGTAAATATCATAACAAAAAAGGCCGCTGTATATACAGGCGGCCTCTTTTGCGCTTTTGTCGGTCTTTTAATGTGCTATTATAAAGGGGTGGTATTCATTTAAACTGCTGTTGCTGATGCGTAACATATACTCGCCTTGGGGTAAACCGGAAACATTTAACAAGATTGATTTACCGGATTCAACGGCGATATTGCTTTGTTGCATCACCTCCCTGCCCAGCATATCATATACTTCTAACTGGCAAGCTTCAGCGTTTATACCACTGAACTCTACAGTCAACTGGGTTCGCACAGGATCGGGGTACAAGTTAATAGCCAAGCTGGTATTTCTTAATTGGGTTACATCTGTGGCCACTTTCCCTGAAATAAATACACTGTCGCATATGGTGCAACCGGCTCTATTGGTAACACATAGTAAATACTTGCCTGCACAAAGGCTATCCGTTACTGCTGTGGTACGCGAAGTAATAGTAGTATTATGGGGCACTGACCAGGTAAAGATAAGCGGACCATTGGCGCCTGTAATAGTGATATTAGCTACACCGTTGCATCCATTTGTAGCGCCCACTGTATCCACTACTAAGGTCATAGCAGGAGGTTGTCGCAATGTAACCAGCGTTGTGCCGCTGCATCCTCCGGCATCTTTAATAGTGAGAGTATACGTACCTGCAGAGAGGCCAGTCGCAGAATTAGTAGTCTCCCCAGATGGAGCCCAGCTATATGTATAAGGGCTTACTCCGCCTGTTATATTGGTAACTGTAGCGCTTCCGTCGCTTTTACCATTGCAGGAGTCGTTCACAATAGCAATAGTAGGGGCTGGACCTGATATGCCCACTGTAACTGATGTGGAAGCGGTACAACCATTCCTATCGGTAATAGTAACGGAATATGTGCCGGCAGACAAGTTAGAAGCCCTTGCCGTAGTGGCTCCGCTCGACCATAAATAATTATACGGACGGGACCCACCGCCTACAATGGCGGTTGCAGTACCATAATTGCTTCCGCAGGGCGCCCCCATAGAAGTTGCGCTGTCAACCAAAGCAGGAGGTTGGTTAACAATCACAGCCACTGTGCCTGTACATCCGGTAGAATCTTTTACCGTTACAGTATAATTACCGGCACTTAAGCCCTTAGCTGTATCGCGAGTGCCGCCTGAAGGAGCCCAACTATATGTATAAGGAGGATGTCCACCGTTTATATTGGTTACGAAAGCCATACCGTTGCTGCTTCCATTGCATGTCGCATTCAAACTCCTTGTTCCGAATAGCAAGGAAGAGGTAATGATTGTGCTTGCTGTAGTAGTACATCCACCGGCATCTTTAACAGTAATGGTGTAGGTACCTGCTGAAAGATGCGAGAGAGCGGCTGTGGTGGCTCCGCCCGGAGCCCATGAATAGGTATACGGCATTGTTCCGCCACGGGCGAAAGTATTAGCTGCTCCCGCTGTATCAGAACACCCGGCACCATTAGAAAAAATAGCAACTGTCAGAAGAGCGGGACCTATGCGGAAACGCATACCGGTACTGTCGCCATGGGCATCATATAAAATCAAGGTATAATTGCCGGGGCACAAATCAGTATCGCGTTTACCCATTTCTCCATTAGTCCAGCTATATGTGTAAGGAGGATATCCTTTCGATACATAAGCAGTAGCCCTACCTGTGCAGGTACAACTGGAAGAGGAATTGACAATCGCAATGGAGTCAACCGTCAGTTGAGAATATGCTTTGATACAATACACAGAAAGCATTAGCATAATTAGAGTAATTTTTGTTTTCATATTATTAATTTTATTGCGTTAGAATAAAAAGGCAATGAAAGGTTTAATGTGCTTTTTATTGACACCGTTACAAATATACTATCTATTGGCAGATAGTATTATTTTATATACTTTATCTATATAATTAGATGTAAATTTATTACAGCTTGACAGCCTTTATAATTCAATCATCAATCTTACGTTAACCTCGCGGGCGGTAAGATAATTGGGTACTGCATATTTATTTCCTTTAACATCTTCAATCCATTCATACGAAATAACATTGTTCGCCTGCAGCAAATTAAAGACCTGTACCCCGATCCACATCCTTTTGAAATATTTGGCAACACCATGATTATTCTTTTGTCCTTTTCTTCCCAGTATAAGATATGAACCGCCAATGTCAACCCTTTCATAAAATGGGGTTCTAAGTGTATCGCCGTATAGGTTGTTGGGAGGACCGAATGGAACACCGGTACCAAATACCAAGTTCAGGTAGACTTTAAAATTGGGAAATTTCGGCAGATAATCCTGGAAAAACATACTGAACGTTACCCGTTGGTCGAGGGGCATGGGCAATTGCCCTACCGGGAATTGCTGAGTATATGCAGTGGTTTTGTCGGCGACGCCGGGTGTTATCACCTCACCGTAAGTATTATAATCAACGGTGTAAAAAGCATTGTTAATGGTGTAGCGGGCATCTAAAAGAGAAACACTTGCCCACGATTCCATACCGGATACAAATTCTCCACCAATCTTACTATCAATACCCGCCGCATATCCGTGTGCTGTTTGGGTGGGATAATAGTTTACCCATGCATCGTTTAATTCATACGGAATAACACTTACCAATTGCTTATAAAAAGCCTCGGTAGTTAATTTAAATGGGCGTCCCCATGCTTTAAAATTATAATCGCTGCCCAGCACGTAATGTATAGATTCTTCGTCTTTCACATTGGTGTGCATTACTCCATACATATCTATCAACTCTTGGTAAAATGGGGGTTGGTAATACAAACCGCCTGACAGACGGAACAAAACATCTCTTTTCCAGTCGGGCCTATATGCTATAGAAGCCCTGGGACTAATAGCTGTCTGGTGGTTTACATCCCAATAGTTTGCCCTTACTCCTTCAGTAATAATAAGGGTAGAATTATCAGAACCATGCCACTTGTTAATATTTTCAACAAAACCCAGCATCCTGTTCGATTGAAGCGTATCAAAAGCTTTTACCACATTTTGAAGTTCGAGGGAATATGGATTAAATGGAAGCGAATAGCCCGATGAATCAATAAAATTCCACTGACTGATTTGGCTGGTTACTACTTCATGTTGTAATGTGGCACCCCACAAAAGCTTATTGCTCCCATCATATGCCCATGTGCCCTGTTGTTGAATACTATATACCTTCGCATTTAACTCGTCTCGGGCATGGTTTAGGTAGGCTCCAACACCAATACCATAGGCCGGTTTACCTAAACTGGAACTTCCTGTGTTGGTATTTAACTGGCTGATGAGGTAATCGCCTTCAATATCATAATCTTCCGACTCATTATCATTATAAGCTGAAGCGATAAGCTTAAGGTTTACTTTGTCACTTGCATGATAATTCAACGATGTGGCTCCGGTTATAGCATAGTATTCATCCAGTTCCTGCCCCTGAAAATACACCTGCAATTGGTATGCCTGGCTAACTGTTCCAAAAGAGGTGGTTTGACTTTGTGGAATAAATTGGTAAATATTAGCAGAGAAATTACCCAGCACATCCAGTTCAAGGCGGTCGGTAATAGCATAGGTCATATATAGTTGACCATCGTAAAACTTAGGTTTATAAGATCCCTGAACATCGAGGGTATTAAGCAAATATTGGTTGGTTTTATAACGGAATCCCTCCGTAATAGTAAAACGATGATTTTTGCTAACCCCTTCAACATGTTCTGTTCCCCCTAGCAAGCTGCCGGAAGCAGATGCAGCAAAAGCGGTTGGTTTTTTATAGGTAACATCGAGCACAGAAGAAAGCTTGTCGCCATATTTTGCTTCAAATCCCCCGGCTGAGAAATAAGCCGACGAAACCATGTCGGGATTAATGAAACTGAGCCCCTCTTGCTGGGTAGATTGTATCAGGAAAGGACGGTATACTTCAATGCCATTCACATATACCAGGTTTTCATCATATCCTCCGCCACGCACCGAATAATCGGACCCCATTTCGCTACGGGTAGCCACGCCGAGCCCGGCTGTTGAAAGAAGAGCCATAAAATCACCCGAAGGCGTGGGTATTGAATTCACTACATCGGTATTTAATTCCTGCATTCCCTCCGAATTATGTTTCATCCCCATTATCCTCGCAGTATCTATCATAACACTGGGAGAGTAATGGAGCGAGGGGTTATATTGCATTTTCTCGCCTTCAGTTAATTTTGCCTTCAGGTACTGCATTACATATCCTTCGCGAAAAAAAACCAGTTGGAGGTCCTTTCCTGCCGGAACCATATAAGAAAACCGGCCAAGGCTGTCGGAAGTAATAGCTTGTTCAGTACTATTCAGGATACCAATGGTAACGGCGCCAACCGGTTGTCCGGATGTGTCTTTTACTACTCCATAGATAGTAGCTGTTTTTTGGCAAACTCCTAATCGGCAAAAAGAGAAAAGCAACAAGGATGCAACATATAAAAACTTAGCGTTATTCCTTATCACCTTCGTCAACGTGGAATTAAAAATTAATGTTGCTATTATTGGATTATGGGGATAAATGTACTCAATATTCCGGGTTTACTGAACATTGAGTGTCCCATCCTTCCATGCCTGTATAAACTTGCCCCAGGCTATGGGGTTCAGCAGGTTATTAGCAGGTAACTGCCCGGCATAATACAATTTATCATACTCCTGTTGCATGGTCTGCATGGAATTGAGTCCAGGTTCGCGAAAATCGCTGCCATAACGGGCATGCAAGGCGGCAAGCGCCATGTTTGAGCGAGCACGGTCAAGATCGTTATTGGGTATATCCAATTTCAGGAAGGCAGACCTGAAAGCCTCTTTCGAGGGCCAGGAATAAAACCTGAATTCTTTTAAAGTTGTTGTGTCTTTTACCATCACATGTATCCAAGAGTATCGATCGGTCGATAAGGTGTCTGGCAGAACATAATAATTGGTTTTAAACCCGATAGCCTGGAATATAACTGTATCGCCCGGGATGGCAATGAATGAAAAATAGCCTGAATTATCGGACATGCATCCTGAACTGGAACGTTTATCCAATATGGCTACATAGGGAACCTTCTGTACACTGTCCCGATCTACTACTATACCCGAAAACTGTACTAACTGGCCATGCATTTTTACCCGGTTCTGAGCACTGCAGGTATGTTGTATGAAACAAGACAAACCGCAAAACAAGATGAATATATGAAAACGTTTATACATGATTTTCAGGAAACAATTAATTATTTTTACAAGGAGCTACTAGTTTAAAAACCGGGATATCTACTAAAAACGTAGTCCGGTCTGTTTTATTTTGCATCAAATACGTTCCGTATATTTTTCCTGCTTCACTTACCAGGGGACAAAATGATTCGTATTGATATTCTTCCGACGAATAGAGGATAGGTTTTTGCGATACAACCCCTTCTCCTTCCACCTCACTCCAGCCATTCATGCTGTCGAATATATACCAGTGGCGCCTAAGCAATTGTATGGTATTGGATGTATTATTTTCAATGGTTATCCGGTATGAAAAAATGAAATAGCGGTTCGTAGGTCTTGAATGAGCCTCTTCATAACTGCTGTGTACCGTTATTTTTACCCCGTGAGTTGTAAGTGTAACCATTGTTTATTTATACATCGCAAGTATAGTAATTTCGGCAATAGCTTGCGTAATTATTACACTATTTCGTTATTTTGAACGACATACCCAATATTCCTATAGACCAATATCTGTGTTTCCTGAAAAATCTGCATTTTTGATGCCTATAACCTATATGACAAAACTAAACCTCACCCCTCCCCCATTTTTAAAACCGGGCGATTGCATTGGAATAGTTGCACCGGCGCGGAAAATTTCAGCCGAAGAATTGAACCCCGCCATTAGGCAACTGGAAAGTTGGGGACTTAAGGTGAAATTAGGAAAACATATTTATTCCATCGACAACCAGTTTGCTGGAACTGATGAAGATCGCCTTGCTGATATGCAACAGATGCTGGATGGTGAAGAAGTAAACGCTATTTTATCGGCCCGTGGAGGATATGGTTCAGTACGGATTATTGATAAGCTCGATTTTACCCGGTTCAGTCAAAAACCTAAGTGGATTACCGGATTCAGCGATGTTACCGTTTTCCATAACCACATTCAAACCCAGTTTGATACACAGACTCTCCACTGCACTATGCCAATCAATTTTAGTAAAGATGCAGAGTCAACTGAATTATTGCGCAAGGCATTATTCGGAGAATTAAATGAATATACTTTACCCGCTTATTCATTAAACAGGCAAGGTGCTGGAAAAGGCGTGTTATGTGGAGGTAATCTTTCTCTTTTGTACGCACTGGCTGCAACCCCATCAGATATAGATACTAAAGGCAAAATTCTTTTTCTGGAAGATTTGGATGAATACCTTTATCACATTGACCGCATGATGATGCAGTTGAAACGAAGTGGTAAGCTGGCAACTCTCAAAGGATTAGTTATTGGAGATTTTTCAGGAATGAAAGACAATGCCATTCCTTTTGGAAAAACAGCCGAACAAATTATATTGGATGCTGTAAAAGAATACTCCTATCCTGTGTGCTTTGGCTTCCCCGCCGGGCATGGGGTTAAGAATTTTCCACTATATTTGGGGAGAAATTATGAATTGATTGTGAACGATAAAAACATATTGATGCGATGAAAAAATCAACTATCTTAGATATTAGTTTTATTATCCTGCTGGCTATATTACTTATCTTATTTAATACGTTCAGCACTCCTCAAGTATCTGTTAAATTCTTACTGATTCCCTTATTAGCAGCTTATTATATAGGTAGGAATATCACCAAATTATCCTTAAGAAAGAAAGCGTAAGTACTGGACCTATTTCCCCTTCATTTCCTGGCAAAGCTCTACCAGCACACCGTTGGCACTTTTAGGATGTACAAAGCAAATTAGTTTATTATCGGCCCCGCGTTTGGGTTTATCAGATAATAAAGTGAATCCGAGTTGCTTTAAATTTTTCATTTCGGCTACAATATCATCTACCTCAAAAGCAATATGGTGAAGCCCTTCGCCCCGCTTTTCAATAAATTTTGAAATAGCGCTTTCGGGCGATTTTGCCTCCAATAACTCCACTTTGTTACCGCCTATTTTGAAAAAAGAAGTAGTAACCATTTCCGATGCTACTTCTTCTTGTTTATATGGGTTAACACCCAGTAATTGGGTGTATATTTCATTAGCCTGTTCAACGCTTTTTACGGCTATTCCTATGTGTTCAATTTTATTTATCATGCAGTAAAAATTCTCAGGCAAACTTAAACAGTTTATTACAAACAATGCGCTATTTACAAACCAAATGTTAAAAAATACCCAACGCTTACTGAAAATGTTTCGTCATAGTGTCATGGAGATTATTTACTTATTCTAAATAATTCCTAATGCATTCTTATAAATTGCCCTGATATTGCAAAAAGTCCTATATTTGAGCTATAAAGAACTACGGATATTGAATAGTCGTCTACCTGATGAAGCATAAAAAACTACTTTTCTTTACGTTTTTTTGGACATGTATTTTATTATGTAACAATAATAAACTATTCAGCCAGTCATCTGTTTCGGGGGAAACTTTTGAAACACTTTACGAGCATTGGTTCTCAGCCATAAATAAATTCCAATTAAGCTCAGGTGTAAACGACCAGGAATTCAATGTATTTAGGAGGTTTTCCGAAAAAAATGTGGATTCGTTGCGTGGCGATTTCATGAACAAAATCGGTACCGGAAAAATAACCGAAGAAAATATAACAACCTATGAGGACATATTAGGAAAAAACTTTTCTGCACTTTATAAAAATTTCCAAAAGATAGAGCAGCTCTATCCCTCCTCAGTAGACGAATACAGGAATTACCGGGCACCTATGCTGTCGCAGTTATGCGATTCTGCCTGCACTAATGTTGACTTTGAATCAGGGAACCTTTCAGGCTGGTATGCCTATTATGGTGTAAATGAATCATCCTCAAATGGCAATTCATTTAACATTACAAATATTACAGGAGGGTTGGCTGGTGCAGTGAAACATGCGGCCAACGACGTATTGACATCTACCAATGGATTCTACGTTCCTCTAAACCAGGGTTGTTTTGGTCCGAATCCCACTCCTGATTACCAGGTAAATATAACTTCAGGCAGCAGGGGCGATGCTCTTGTTCCTTCTATTCCGGTTGTGTCGCCTTACGGGGGCCACTATTCTGTTATGCTGGGAGACAGCACTGAAATTAATTATGGCGTATCCATCTTGTCGCAAACTTTTAAAGTAGGTGCATTCAATGCTAATTTTACTTATCAGTATGCTGTTTTTTTAGCCAACCCCCAACATTACTTTTTTCAACAGCCATTTTTTAAAATAGCCCTGATTGACCAGAATGGTGATACAATACCCCATTGTGGGGAATATGTAGTTGTTTCGGGCAGCAAGGGAACCCAGAGTTTCGATAGTATCCCAAAATATAATTATCCTTTTGGATGTGAACAATTTACAGTTTATTATAAGAACTGGACCATGGTGAATGTGCCCCTTACAAAATACATAGGACAATGTGTAACCGTTGTTTTTGAGGTTGGTGATTGCGCTGCCGGAGGACATTTTGGATATGCTTATATAGATGCTTCCTGTTCGCCTTTAAAGATTCAGGCTTCATCCCCTAATTTCTGCGGACAAGACAGTATTACTTTAACCGGCCCTGCCGGGGAAGGACATTATTTTTGGACAGGACCTACTAAAAGTATACGGGGAAGTGATACACTCCGACAAATAAATGTAGATAGCGTGGGTACTTATACACTTGTGGTAACGCCATTTACAGGCGCTACTTGTAATGATACTATAACCATCAAAATTGGGAAAAAGGCCGGTCCTCCCCCCAATCCTAATTTTAAAGGCGATACTGTATGCGTAGGCGCATTAACCACATTTACCAACACATCTAACCCGCTAAATGGGGCTAATTTTTATTGGGACTTTTATAACACAGGTACACTCGAAGATTCTACTGTTAATGCTACTTGGCAGTATAATGGACCTGGTACTTATGTGGTTAATTTACAGGAGGTTTACAATGGCTGCGGAGCCGATAAGCTGATTACGGTAGTGGTAGATAGCGATATAACCCCATTGTTTCTGGCCGATACTGCTTGTGCCGGTGATACCGTTCGTTTCACCAATCTTTCGACAGGGGCAACTTCTTATCAGTGGAATTTCGGCGATCCTTCCTCAGGAAATCAAAATACTTCTGCCAAAATAAACCCTTATCATATCTATAAATCTGCTGGAAAATATTCAGTTACATTAACAGGGAAAAATTCCGGTTGCTCCAATCCTGTTACCAAATTGGTTACTGTCCTCTCATCTAGTGTACATCTTGAAGTTTCAGGTGGAGATACAGGTTGTATCGGCACTCCTGTTGTCATAACAGCCACCGGAGCTAAATCATACCTATGGAGTACCGGGCAAACAACCAGTTCCATTAAGCTAAACCCTACCCAATCGGAGTCGTTCACTGTAACAGGGTTTAACGGAAAATGTTATATGGATACTTCATTTACGCTGTATGTTAAACCTGCCGGTGTTGGAAACATTACGGGAGCAGGTGAAATTTGCTTGGGTGGACTTATTGTATTAGATGCCAGTGGAGGAGGCACTTATTTATGGAATACAGGAGCCACTACCAGTTCGATTGTTGTGCCTGCAAATTCTTTTTCTGATAGTTCATATTCTGTAATGATAAACAATGGAAAGAACTGCATAACTCTCTTCAAAAAGATAACTATTGACTCCTTGATCGGTTATGCTTGCTGTAGTGATACTATTTCCATAGGCGACACGGTTACTTTAAACGGCGGCGGAGCAAGCAAATATTATTGGGAACCTCCTACGGGGCTAAGCTGCGACACCTGCCCTAATCCAACAGTAAACCCAACTGTAACAACTGTTTATACTTTAATTACAACATCGAAACAAGGGTGTACAAAAAGTTCACTTATTGCTGTTGATGTAGTTATACCTTGCAGAGATTTTTATATACCCAATGTATTTACCCCGAATGGGGACGGCGTAAACGATACGTATCTTATTAAGGTAGAATATATGTCGCTATATGACATAGCCATATATAACCGATGGGGACAGGAAGTGTTTCATTCTACCGATCCAACTTCTCCGTGGGATGGAAAAGTTAAAGGAAGTGGAGATGCACCGGCAGGAGTTTATTATTACATTGTAAGAACCACCTGCGACGATGGGTATTCTTTCCGCAAACAGGGTTTTCTTCAACTGATACGATAAGAAATACTTTCTTACACCTTCACCATTTTAAAATCAAGATTTAGGATGGACTTATAATCCATACCTGCATGATAGCTGCTGGGCACATCGGCCTTGTAATACCAGTTTACTTCTACTTTAATTCCCTTTTTAGGCAGGCTTTCCAGCTTTTTCAATATTTCAATAACACACTTGGCGGAAGCCGTATTAAAATAGTCGAAGTGAATGTGAACAAGCGTAGGTGAAACAGGTTTGAACAAATACTGTTCAACGCTTTCAATCAGCGGGCGATAAAATTTAACTGAGTTTTCAGAAATGGATTTTCCCTTTATTTCAAGTTCCCCCTGGTTAGGATAAAATTTCACAGCCGGAGTATCGGCCGTAGCTTCTATTTCTATTTTATTCATTTATTCAATGGTATGGACACATTAACAGTCAGTCGTGTATATTTATTGTCTATCGTCTCGAAGTTAGCTGCAATAGGATTGCCAGATTTCCGCAATATATCTATCAACCCGAGGCCGGCGCATTGGTTATTCAACTTTCCATTATTCAATACCTCGCGATAACGGCCGGTCAGTTCTTCTGCAGTATATGAGTTCAATTCAGCGATTTGTTTCCTCAGTAATGGGGCGTTGCTTTTTTCAATGAGGTTAGAGGTAGTAAGCATATATATATCTTCTTTTTCTTCCAGCAAAAACATGGGTGAATCTTTACCTGCATCCGCATTAAGTGGACAATGATGATATATGTTTTGCAACAGCTCGGTGGCAATGGCTATCACTTCGCTCTTTCTGCGATCTTTTATGCAGGAAGAAATAAGGCAACTTTCTATTTCATTTAAAAGTCGTGAAATAACCTGCGCATCAATAACGCCTGAATAGTAGACAGATGCATTTGTTTGGAGCGTGGTAAGGCCTGTTACTATGCTATTTCTGTTATTATTAGTCTTACCCATACTTAAAAATGTATACTTTTGTCCGCGGCCTGTAACAAGGCAGTACCAAAACACAAAGCTACTATATCAAATTAAACCATAGCAAATTAAGTCTGTCTCATCCATGTACTGGCTCTATTTAGCATTAGGAATTATTTTTGAGGTGTTGGGAACCATTTGCATGAAATACGCTGATGGTTTTTCCAAATTAGTACCTTCCATATTGGTATTTGTTTTTTACGGATTAGCATTGGCAGCACTTGTATTGGTATTGCAAAAGGTAGATCAAGTAAGTGTTGTATATGCTATTTGGGCCAGCGCAGGAACAGCCATTATTGCAGTTATAGGAATAATTTGGTTTAAAGAACCGGTATCCCCTATGAAGATTATATCATTGTTATTTATTGTTTTAGGCATTTTAGGATTAGAACTTATAGACTGAACGGGGATGAATATTTTTTTAACTGGAAGTACAGGATTTCTGGGCGGCGAACTACTCGTAAGCCTCTCTAAACATAAAGAAGTAAATAAGATTTACTGCCTGGTTCGCGCCCTTTCCGAAGAACACGCCATCCTGCGCCTGAAACACGTTTTCGAATTGCATGGCGATGAATTCGATCCTAAAAAAATCATCCCGGTATTGGGAAACATTGGCGAACACGATTTTTCGCATGTGCTTTTTTCCAATAAGACTATACAAGATACCAATATTATCATTCACTCTGCTGCCAACACTTCTTTCTCTAAGATATATGACAAAATTGTAGAGCAAGTAAATATATCAGGTGTTAATGAATTGATAAAATGGTCGCTCACGCTCCAGAATCTTGAAACATTTGTATATGTAGGTACTGCTACCATTTGCGGAAAGGAAGCTACGCAACGGGTAGTGAAAGAAGATGAATCGCCTAATACCAAAGTGCATCATGTGGTAAAGTATACTTACACCAAAATGATGGGCGAAATATTACTGGGGCAACATCTTCCAAAAGAAAAGGTATTGATTGTTAGGCCTTCCATCATTATGGGCGACAGCCGCGATTGGCTGCCTCGTTCCTATGTAATACTTTGGGCTATTGAAACAGCTAACATTCTTCGCCTGGTACCAGTAAATGGAGACTCTGCACTGGATGTAATACCGGTTGATTTCGCCTCTAACTCTATTGTAGCACTTTTATTCGCCTCCCGCAAGCATGGGGTTTATCATATTTCTTCGGGGCCTAACTCCTATACCACTTCGGGTAAAGTGATGAAAGCTATTGAACCATTTTCACCTAACCTTCCGCCGTTTGAGTTTATATCAAAACCCATGATAAACCAGATGAAACTATGGGCAAAGGGCAAACTACCGGAAGGCAGCGAACTATATAAGTATGCTGATTATTTAGATTACTGGAGAAGCATCTTTGATGATGTAAACCAAATGCGTATTCTGCTTGCAGCGTTAGAGCCTTATCTTGAATTTGCAGAACTGGGGCAAATATTCGACAATACCCGCCTGCTAAACGATACAGGATTCCAATCACCTGAACCGGCACACAGTTACCTGGTGCGTTCGGGGAAATATCTGAAGAACATCGACGTTTTTGCCGGGGCTGTTGACCCCTAATCTTTTTCCAGTAGTTTAAACCATTTTATTTTAACCTTGTCAAAACCTGGTTTATGCCTTTCGTTATTTTGGTAATAACCACTTATATCGGGTCAATTATTTTTGTTAAAAAACGACAATCGGATTAATAATATTCTACATTTGTATTCAAATTAATGTTTAATAACTACGAGACATGTCAGGAGTAAATAAAGTAATTCTGATTGGCAACCTGGGGCGCGACCCTGAGGTACGCTATTTGGAAGGCGGTATTGCTGTTGCAAATTTTCCCCTTGCAACCACCGAGGTTCACAAAAGCAGGTCGGGAGAAAAGTTCGAATCAACTGAATGGCACAATATAGTGTTGTGGCGTGGCTTGGCAGAAGTAGCTGAAAAACTGCTAAAAAAGGGAATGCAGGTATACATTGAAGGAAGAATCAGGACCCGGGCATGGGAAGACAAGGACGGTACCAAAAAGCGGGCAACCGAAATAACAGGTGAAAACCTGACCATATTAGGACGCAAAATCACCAATGGAGAATCGTTGCCGGGAGCAAGCCAGGAAAGCATGCCACCTGCCCCTGCAGCCGACGAGATAGAATCTGCCCCACCGGCTGATTTGCCATTTTAATACTTTTTATGCTATATTTAACCCTTGGCTCATGGTTGAGTTAAGGGTTTTTATTTGTAATGATTTATTGAATTGGGCACAGCTATCTTACTGAATCACTTTTATTTGAATGTCATTTCCTTGCAGGTTGGCGAAGCATTTGCGGGTATATTGATTCTCATTTTTGTCATTCTATCGGCCCTGGTATCTTGCTCCGAAACAGCACTATTTTCCATCACTACGGTGGAAAAAAACAGTTTAAAAAACTCTATATCGCGCAAAGACAAACAAATAGTTTTGTTGTTTGATAATCCGAAGCACCTGCTGGCAGCCATACTGGTAGCCAATAATTTTTTCAATCTGAGTATTGTTATTCTTTCTGCTTTTCTTACCGGCAATATGTTTAATGTAATGGCTCATCCCATTCTTGCATTCATTGTGCAGGTGATTATTGTAACTCTCATCCTGCTGGTATTATGCGACATTATTCCCAAGGCTTATGCATCGGGCAACCCGGTGAAGGTAGCAGGTAGCCTACTCTATTTTATATTTTTCATTCGCGCCTTCTTTTACCCCTTTGCTTCCATACTTGCCACATCTACTTCGTTCATGGATAAGTACCTGATGCGCCGTAATAGCAAGCTCTCCAAAGACGATCTTTCTGATGCACTTGAACTGGCATCGCAACACATTCCGCAAGGACAACAAAAAATATTAAAAGATATTATACAGTTGGGCGATACCGATGTGAAAGAAATAATGCAGCCGCGTATTGACATTGTTGCATTTAACCGCGAAATGAAGTTTTCGGAATTATTGCCAAAAGCAGTAGATTCGGCTTTTTCAAGAATACCTGTATATAGCTTAATTCATGACAATATTATTGGAATACTCTATACCAAAGACTTATTAAAACATACCGACAAAGACGATTCTTTTGATTGGAGAAGTTTATTGCATCCCCCATTTTTTGTGCCCGAAGGCAAAAAAACAAGCGATTTGCTGGAAGATTTCCGGAAGAAAAGGATGCACCTTGCTATTGTGGTAGATGAATTTGGAAGCACTTCCGGATTAGTAACGTTGGAAGATATTGTAGAAGAAATTTTAGGCGAGATAAATGATGAGTTCGACGAAGAAAAACTGGTATTTTCAAAGCTGGATGACTATAACTATGTGTTCGAAGGAAAAGTAACGCTGGGCGATTTTTGCCGCACTATCGGGATGGATGAAACGCTTTTACAATCAAATAAAGGAGGAGCCGATACCCTAGCCGGATTTATCATGGAAGTAGCAGGCAGGATACCTGAGAAAAATGAAAAAATTAAATTCGAACACCTCTTATTTACCATAGAAGCAGCCGATAAGCGAAGGATACAAAGAGTAAAAGTCACTATTGAAGAACCCCAGGAAAAGGCTCCTGTAAAGGAGAATGAAGCTGAAAACGACACATAATTAATCAATACATCATACATGTCTATAAAACTTCTTTCCGCATTTATTTTAGTTCTTTGTGTTACAGCTATTTCAGGGCAGGACAAAACCGGATATGACCCTCAACAGGTATTCGACCCTACATTCTTAAACCAGTCCGGCAATGAATACCGCAGTGGAAACGGGGCACCCGGCCCCATGTATTGGCAAAATAGGGCCGACTATGTAATAAACACCACATTAGATACTGTTGCTGATGCAATTACCGGAACAGTTACCATAACCTATATCAATAATAGCCCCGATGAGCTTAACTACCTGTGGCTGCAACTCGACCAGAATCTATTCACCACCCATTCAAGGGGGCACATGTCAACCCCGGTTGGAGGATACCGTTTTGGCAATGTTGAATTTGAAGGAGGCGACAGCATTCATTCTATAAGCATAACCGAACATGGAAGTACCGTTTCTCCTCAATATGTAATTACCGACACACGCATGCAGGTGATGCTGAAAGAACCGTTGAAACCGAAAGGAGATAAAATAACCCTGAAGATTGCGTACAGTTTTAAAATTCCCAATGATGGTTCGGACCGGATGGGAATTACCCAAACTCAAAATGGAAAAATATATGAAATAGCCCAATGGTATCCACGCATGGAAGTATTTGACGATATACAAGGTTGGAATACATTGCCCTACTTAGGTGCAGGAGAATTTTACCTGGAGTATGGAGATTTTGATTATTCACTTACCGTACCGGCCAACCTGGTGGTCACCGGTTCAGGTGAATTACAAAACCCTAAGGAGGTATTAACCTCCACAGAAATAGACCGGCTTAACAAAGCAAAAGAAAGTGATAAGAGTGTATTTATTATTCCTACTGATGAAATTGCAAAGCCATCTACACGGCCCAAAAGCAATGGCACACTTACATGGCATTATAAAATGCGCCAAACTCGCGATGTATCGTGGGCTTGCTCAAAAGCATTTATTTGGGATGCTGCCCGGGTTAATCTTCCCGATAATAAAAAATCGCTTGCCATGTCTTTTTACCCGGTTGAATCGGCTTCCGATACAACCTGGCTAAGAGCCACTGAATACTTAAAATACTCGATTGAGTTTTATTCCAAAACCTACTATTGCTTCACATATCCTACCGCGTCTAATGTGGCGGGACGCGTAAATGGCATGGAATATCCGGGAATTGTATTTTGCAATATGCACGCCAAAAAGGGCGGTCTGTTCTTTGTTACCACGCACGAAATAGGGCACAATTGGTTCCCCATGATTGTAGGTTCCGATGAACGCAAATACGCCTGGATGGATGAGGGCTTTAATACATTCATCAATATTTATTCGGGCCAGAATTTTAATAATGAGGAATATAAAAACGACCGTACCATGAAAAGGCTTACGGATATTATGACTCATCCGGGCAGCGAACCTATTATGACATATCCCGATGTAATACAACCGCATGAACTCTCTACCCTTGCCTACTTTAAACCTGCAAGCGGATTGAAGATATTGCGAGATGTAGTGGTAGGCCCCGAACGGTTTGATTATGCTTTTAAAAACTATATCAACCACTGGGCATTCAAGCATCCTCAGCCCGAAGATTTTTTCAGAAGCATGAATGATGCATTAGGTGAAGACTTAAGCTGGTTCTGGAAAGAATGGTTTTATGAAAACTGGAAACTTGACCAGGCCGTGGACAATGTGCAATATGTGAATGGCGACGCATACCAGGGTGTTGATATTACCATTAGCAATAGAGGGCAAATGGCTATGCCGGTGGAAGTGGAAATAACAGAGGCCAACGGCAAAGTGGGGCGTGTACATCTTCCGGTTGAAGTTTGGCAACGTTGCGATAAATGGACATTCCACTACCCTTCGCATACCATGGTGGAAATAGTAACCATTGACCCGGATAATAAGCTGCCCGATATTGATACATCAAACAATACCTGGATGGTGCCCAGAAAATAGAAAGTTTTAAAGTAAAAATTTATAAAGTATTATAGATTTGGAAATCTTTCCCGTATTCCATAAGCTGCTTGAGCGAGCCAACAGAGAAGCTCTTTTAAAACAAAAGGGAAGTGTTATCTGGCTTACCGGATTGCCTGCTTCAGGAAAAACAACACTGGGCATTGCATTAGAAAAAGCCCTGCATGAAAAAGGATTTCTTTGCTATGTATTGGATGGGGACAATGTGCGCGCAGGCATCAACAACGATTTAGGTTTTTCACCGGAGGACCGTAAAGAAAATATCCGGCGGGTAGCTGAAGTATCTAAATTACTAGTGCAATGTGGAATAATTACGATCAATTGTTTTGTAAGCCCGACAGAAGAATTACGCCATCTTGCTGAATCTGTTATTGGGAAAGATGATTTTAATTTGGTCTATATAAATACACCCATTGAAATTTGCGAACAGCGTGATAAAAAAGGCTTGTATGCCAAAGCTCGTAAGGGCGATATAAAAGACTTTACAGGAGTTACTGCTCCTTTTGAAGTTCCTGCTTCACTAAGTTTAGAAATAAAAACTGAGGAACATTCGGTAGAGGAGAATTTGAAAGTATTGGTGGAGTTTGTATTGCAAAATCAACGGAACTGATTCTATTTTTTTACCTATAGAACAATTTTATCAAATATAACCCGTTACTTATAAATAATAAATAACACTTCCATGAAAAAAATCATTATCTCTTGCTTTGTTCTGCTGAGCTTTAGCTGTCTCAATGCACAAACCACGCAATCAGGTAACGGCGCTTCATTATCGGATGATAAGGTATTTACTATTGTTCAGCAGAAACCTGAATTCCCCGGAGATGTCGGTAAATGGCTGGGAGATAACATCGTGTATCCTCAAGATGCCATCAAGAATAATATACAGGGAACTGTATACATACAATTTATAGTTGAGCATGATGGCTCTGTTTCGAATGTTAAACTAATGAGAGGGATTCCGGGAGGAAGTAGCTTGGATAATGAGGCATTACGAGTAATTTCCAGCATGCCAAATTGGACACCCGGCATGCAAAACGGACATACTGTAAGGGTATCGTACATGTTGCCAATTCACTTTAAGCTGAATGACACCGCTCCCGCTCCTGCCAAGCAATAGAGCAGTGCGAAACAATTAGCACAAAAACCAATAAAAGGAGAACAAGTAGCTTGTATATTAAGCTACTTCTACTTGCTTTTCAGTAATGGCAAATTCCTTTTTCAAGGCATCTACATAGTCTAGCTTTTCCCAGGTAAAGGTTTCATGTTTTTTACCATTTACTTCTTTTACGCCGGGTGTTCTGCCAATGTGTCCATAAGCTGCTGTTTCAGAGAATATAGGATTACGTAATCCAAAACGCTTAACAATAGCAGCAGGGCGCATATCAAATATGTTGGCTACGCGTGCAGCAATTTCTCCATCGGTCATTTTCTTACCTTCTTTGTCTCTTACTTTAGCTGTGCCGAATGTATTTACACAAATAGAAACCGGTTGTGCCACGCCAATAGCATAAGCCACTTGCACCTCTACTTCAGTGCAAACACCTGCAGCCACTAAATTCTTTGCAACATGACGAACGGCATAAGCAGCCGAACGGTCAACCTTGCTTGAATCTTTACCTGAAAATGCTCCACCACCGTGAGCGCATTTTCCACCATACGTATCTACAATGATCTTTCTTCCGGTTAAGCCGGTATCGCCATGCGGACCACCAATAACAAACTTACCGGTAGGGTTTACGAAATATTTTATATCGTCTTTAAAAAGCCTTTTAACTTTTGAAGGGAGCAGTTTTTTTATACGAGGCATAAGTATCTTGATAACATCTTCTCGAATTTTTGCCAACATGGCTTCATCTTTATCAAAGTCATCATGTTGTGTTGATATTACAATAGCATCAATACGTTCAGCTTTGCCTTTGTCGTTATATTGAACCGTAACCTGCGATTTTGCATCGGGTCTCAGGTACTTCATCTTCTTGCCTTCTTTGCGGATGGCAGCCAATTCATGCACCAGCAAATGGGCTATTTCAATAGCAAGAGGCATGTAGTTATCGGTTTCGGTACATGCATAGCCAAACATCATACCCTGGTCACCGGCGCCTTGTTCTGCTTCGTTAGCGCGTTCAACCCCCTGGTTAATGTCGGGCGATTGTTCGTGAATAGCTGACAGGATACCGCATGAATCAGCATCAAACATATATTCTGCCTTGGTATAACCAATCCTGCGAATGGTTTCCCTTGCTATTTTTTGCACATCCACATAAGCCTTTGTCTTTATTTCACCTCCAATTACAGCTAAACCAGTAGTTACAAATGTTTCGCAGGCAACCTTTGAATTAGGGTCCTGTGTAAGTATCGCATCAAGAATAGCGTCTGAAATTTGGTCAGCTACTTTATCCGGGTGACCTTCTGAAACTGATTCAGAAGTGAAGAAATATGACATTTTTAAAGTTTTTTAGGTTTTGAGCGGCGAATATATGGCTTTTTTGAATAATTCACCTAAAAAGACGGTGCTTCTATGCTTTTATTATGAAAAATATCCTGAAGTAATTACCATTCATGCTTTTAGTATTATTCCGTTATTTTAGTTCTAGGTACAATGAATGCCAATTTCTCAAATTCCCATAAAGGCGAAAGTTACTTACCTTTATACTCTCTTATATTTCAACATTTTTCATTGTAGCATGATATTTGTAACCGGGGGTACGGGCTTTTTAGGGGCTCATTTACTTACTGAACTGGTGCGGCAGAATGACCCTGTTGTAGCCCTTAAAAGGCCCACAAGCAGCACCCTGCGTACGAAAGAAATATTCGATTTGAAATTTGGAGAAGAGAGCAAAAATCTGTTCAAGAAAATACAATGGGTAGATGGCGATATCCTCGATCCCTGGTCGTTATCAGAAGTTATGCAAGGGGCAACAGAAATTTATCACTGTGCGGCAGAAGTAGATCTTCGTGATAATAACCCCGACTCTATTATATCAACAGCCGAAAAAGGAACCGAAAACCTGGTGAATGCCGCATTAAATATAAAGGTCGAAAAATTCTGCCACGTTAGTTCCGTTTCAGCGATAGGGAAACCCGAGGATGGAAATATTACGGAAGAATGTTTTGAATACTTTTCTTTCAAAAACTCTCCCTACGCCATCGGTAAGCATTTGGCCGAGCAACAGGTGTGGAGGGGCCATGCAGAGGGCTTGACGGTGGTAGTTGTATCTCCCTCCATCATATTAGGTCCCTGGGGAAATCTGAATAATGGCAGCATCAGCATGTTTTCATTTATTGATAAGCTCTCTAAATTTTATACAGGCGGTATAATGGGCTTTGTAGATGTGAATGATGTTGTACATAGCATGACTCTACTAATGAAAAACGGCCCTTACAATGAACGATTCATTATAAATTCGGAAAATGTCAGCTTTAAAGATTTTTTCACTGCCATAGCTGAAGGCATTCATAAACCGGTTCCCACAACCAGGTTAAGTAATTTAACATTGAAATTATTCCGGTTTTTTAATAACCTTGTAAGCAAACAGAAAATTACCAGCACTATGGTAGAACATGGTACGGAAACACATAATTTTAATAATCAAAAAATAAAGAAGGCTATTGGTTATAATTTTATCCCTATTAGGGAGACCATTGCCAATACTGCAAAATATTATCTACATGAGAGGGGCAGAAAATAAAACCGATAAAATAATATTGGGCATTGACCCGGGGACAACCATCATGGGATATGGCTTAATTAGAATAAGCGGGAAAGATGCATCGCTTATAACTATGGACATTATTGCAATGAACAAAATCCCCAATCATTTTTTAAAACTTAAAAAAATATTTGAAGAAACTGTTCGTATTATCCAGCTTTATAAGCCCGATGAAGTAGCCCTGGAAGCCCCTTTTTACGCAAAAAATATACAATCGATGCTTAAACTTGGGCGTGCACAGGGAATTTCCATGGCGGCAGCACTTCATCATAATTTACCCGTATTTGAATATTCTCCGCGTAAAGTAAAACAATCTATCACAGGGAAAGGTTCCTCAAGCAAGGAGCAGGTAGCTATTATGCTTCAACGCATTCTTGCACTACAATCACTCCCTAAAAAACTCGATGCCACCGATGCCCTTGCGGTGGCCATATGCCATTTCTTCCAGAACAATGTTGGTTCAAATTCACAACCTGTGAAAAAATTCAATAGCTGGCAGGCATTTATTACAGAAAATCCGGGTAAAATCAGCGGGATATAAAACAAAAAGGAGAATATCCTTTAACCATTAAGAATGTTCCACTGTAGCCTGATTTGTTCCTGAACTTGCTTAAGTTCTTCAGGCGTAGGTGTAAGCTTTGGATTTGAAAAATCCAAATCCCCTACCCTATTTAATGGTACCAGGTGTATATGTGCATGTGGCACTTCAAGGCCTATTACAGCAACCCCTATGCGTTTGCAGGGAATAGCTTTTTCAATAGCATGAGCCACCTTCTTTGAAAGAATATGAAGTTCGGCCAGCAGGGTATCGTCCACATCAAAAATATAATTTATCTCCTGTTTGGGAATTACTAAAGTATGTCCCATAACAAGCGGAAAAACATCTAAAAATGCGAGGCAATTATCCGTTTCGGCTATTTTATAGCTTGGAATTTCACCCCTTACAATTTTAGTAAAAATGGATGTCATTTTTAAATAGAAACTTCTAATATCTCAAGACTCATTTCGCCTGCAGGTGTAACCACCTTCACTTTATCACCTAACTTTTTACCCAACAATCCCTTAGCTACCGGGGAATTGACAGATATTTTACCTTCTTTTAAGTTAGCTTCATTTTCCGTCACTATGGTATAATTCATAATGGCCCCTGTTTTCTGATTTTTTATTTTAACTTTCGATAAAATCAAAACCTTACTATGGTCGAGCGTTGAAGGGTCGATTACTTTGGCATTGCTTACAATATCCTCCATTTTAGATATTTTCAACTCCAGCAATCCTTGTGCTTCCTTAGCCGCATGGTATTCGGCATTTTCAGATAAATCTCCTTTATCGCGGGCCTCTGCTATCTGTTTAGAAATAGAAGGTCTTTCAACCGCTTTAAGTTGATGAAGTTCTTTCAAGAGCTTATCAAGCCCTTCTTGGGTAAAATATGAAGCTTGTGACATGGGAAGTATATTTGTACTATGCTGCTACTATTTATTGAAAAAGGAGAGAACATTTCCCGTTCTCTCCTTATGCAAATATATAAATTATTATTTGACTTACAAATCTAATTTAACTTGAATGGTATTGCAACCTTGGTATGGATTGGTTGCCCTGTATGCATATGAAACGCCGATAATACTGTGTTTTTTGCCAAAAGGATACTGTAAAGTAGCCCCTGCACAGAACCCGGTAAAAACATTGGTACGGCCGCCATCGGTAGGGTTAGTACTTAATGCGCTCCAATTGCCTGTCTGGTACATATAGCCTGTTTCGATGCTGAAGAATTTTTTGTAAGCGTACTGAACGCCCAGCATTTCCTGGTCTTGTGTGAAAGAATTGGAGGTAAAGTTAGCAGCAACCGTTAAACGATGTACGCTCTTGGTTCCTGAATCTTTTGCAAGATAAAAATCGTAAGCAGCACCAATATTAACCAAGGAGGGCAATTCAAAAGATTGAGATCTTTGTTCGGCGGTTTCCGTATTTTGATTAGGGTTACTTTGAGGTATTGGTGTTGAAAAACCAAGCCCATCGCCAGCATAGCTCATAGCAGGACCCACATTCTTAAGAGATATACCAAAGTGGATATTTTTATCCTTTCCGGCCACATACTGTATACCGGCATCAACTGCAGCGCCAAAAGCATGAACGTTGGAAATAGCCTCATCGATTAATTTTATATTAACGCCACCATAAATGTAATCGGAAAAATGGCGTGCGTAGGAAGCGCCAATATTGATAAGTTGGGGAGTAAAATATCCGAGTCCTCCATCAGGATAATCATAGCTTGTAATATTAATGTTGCCCAAGCTCATTGACATGATTGAAAATCCGATACTGCCTTCCCCTAAAGGCTGACAAAAACCGGCTTCAGAAATATGTATGCCCGAACCAGCCAAATAATCCGTACTGGCTAAAATCACCTCAGTGTGAGTTAACTGAGCTGTGCCGGCAACATTTAAAAACTGTGCCTCAAGACCCTGCACAGAAGCAGTATTGGCATCGGCAAAGCCCGATGTGCCTGCCCAAGGGTCAATAAGTAATTCAGATGCACCTGCTTGTCCTGATCTGCCAGGATCGCCTGCCTTTATTTCATTGCAGTAGTAGCTTACTGTCAAACTCATCACAATTGCTGCTACAGTACTTTTATTTTTCATATTACCCATTTGATGTTGTGTGTTTCCTTGTGTGTTTCTGTAAGCACCACCCTCCTTTTAATGAAGGGTAGTGTTTACATCTTTCATGTGTGTGGTTTATCTGTTTATGATATCAATATGATGTTAAATCTAATGGCCTCATTACTCCAAACCACTTCAACGTAACTTCTCCCACATTGGGAACTGCTACGTGAACAAGATATAAGCCGCTGGCTATCGGCACATTATATTGATTCATCAAAGTCCAGTCAACAAATGTTTCCGGGCTGTTTTTCTGGATGACATTGATAAGTGTTCCACTTAGTGTGAAAATGGAAATGGTGCAAACAGGAGGCAGATTAGTAATCCTCACCCTGGTATCCAATGACGTTGTTTCATACCCTGAATATGCATAGTATGGGTTAGGCACTATGTTAATAAGACTAAGTGCGTTTTTCGCAGTTGTATTGTTGTTTATAGCAGTTTGCAACCCATTTGTACTAAAGGAATACATAGGGAAGTTCTTATTATCCGGGTGTGTATTCCTCCATCTAGAACCTACGTGTGTTCCAGCAAGGTTTCCTCCATTCAGGAAGGTTGCTCCATAAGCGGTATCATAAGGTTTTTGCACTCTTAATCTAACAGTGGCATCACACTCCAATAATTGGTGCCCTTTGTTTAAAAGCGGAATATTTACCCACATAACATCATTTAACAGGCGCTCTTTTATTAATGTCTGGTTACTACCAGTAAGCACTTGGTTAAAATAGAGAGAGTGTATGGTCTTATCGGCATCGTAAGCAGGTACACTAAGATTAATGCTTTTAGAACCCAAGCTATCGTTATTATGGCCAAATACATATATATAGTGCTTGCCTCCAAAAACACTGGTTACACCAAAAACAGTTCCGGCGCCTGAAGAACCACCGGTAGAATACATGATGGAATCGGGATTCCATTTCATATCCCTACCATTATCCCCACTCAGCCATGAGTCTTCGCCGTACGCCATATTTAACCGTTCACCTGTTTCCAAGTTAATGGCATATCCCGGGAACCAACCCATTGAGGTGTCAGAAATATAGTTTGGCAAGGTAGGATCGGTGTATTCAGCTCTCATAGAGCCATTAGCAAAATTCCCATCCTGGTCAATTGAAAGGCTCATTCGCGGATTAAGCTTCAGTGCACCACCCAAGGCCAGACTGGGTTGGTCTTGTTCTTCAAGCACAATACAACGCGTCCATTTGCTGCGGTCGGCTGTGAATACAATATCGACACTGGCAATATTACCAATGGAATCACTCACCCCTAAATTCAACTGAGCGGTATTAGTACCAACAGTAACTTGAGGAGCAAATGCAGGGCCATTATCGCAAAATTCATTTTTATCCGAAACAGCACATAATGAATAAGGAGCCCATGAACCACCAATAATTTGATTGTAGAACTCATTCTGATCATAGTTGCTAGGTGCGGCATACGAGTTGAAATCTCCTTGCGGATTTTGAACCGGGGCGGGTGCCTGGGAGGTACCTGACCTTATCCAATATGCAGGGTTTACACTCGGAGAAACTGAAGCAACATAACTAAGCCAATTTTGAGTGGGATTAGCAAAGGTGAGATTGCACGCAGAATCTATCATTCCATTATAACCACCACCAGGATAATGAACATTTGCAACCGTAATTGAAATGCCGTATTGGGGGAATATTTGTTCATTTTGATATCCTATTGTAGTATCTGAATTATCTACTTCGCCGCTAGTTTGGTTTATTAACTGCCATTTTGTTGAGTTACTTACTCCCTGGCTACCTGGTATAAACTTAACTATAAAGTCAGCGTTCACTACATTAAGCGGATCGACTACTTTCACATTAATGGGGCCTTGACCCTGCGCATAAGTAGGATGAGCCATTGTATCGTTGGCAAGAATATAATTTATACTGTTTTGATCTAATTCAATCGTATTATTTCCATTTCCGTGACCTTCAATTCTTGTAATGGATACTCCTGAGCCATATATTGAATTTTGAACGGTTCCTCCATTTTCAGCATTGATTATAGTAGGATAAACACTATATACCTTTATGTTTCTTCTACCTTGTAAAAATGGGAGCTTCTGTCCGAAGGTTATATTTGTAATAGGGCCATTAGGCATATAAGGAAGGTAATTATTGTATGCATACGCAATAGCCATATAATAATAAGGCCTGTCATTCACAAGGTATGATTGGTTATCTTGCTGGAATGCATCGCTCTTAATATCAAAGGAGTGTACTATACCCTTATTGCCGCCGCTTACCTCAAGTGTAGGCACGTTCGCATTAAGGCCGCTATTGTATACATAATTGATAATTTGCGAAACAGTATCCTTTACATCGCATTGAGCAACTAAACGTGCTTTTGTTGGATCCAATAACTCTGAAGAAGTAACTGCAGAATCAATCAACTGGAATATTTCATAACCCTGAAATTTATAATCACTATCCTTCATATATGTACTGTCACCGGGTATGTGAGTTGGTATGGTAGGATCTTTTTCTTGATAATGCTCATCATGGTTATTAGAAGTAGAAGAATTGGTGAGTGTTAAAATAATTTCCTGGTTGAGCGCCTGGGCAGTAATATCAGGTGCATCGGGGCCATTAACTACCTTAAAACAGTTGTCAAATAATCCTTGAGCAAGGTCAGCATCTTGCTGAATTAACCCGATAGGATAGACGTTGCCCAAACCGCTGGTAGCAGGTTGATCCCATACACAGCCTACAATAACGTAATTAACTGCACCGGGTTGAAGTGTAAAAGGACCTGAGGATTCTATAAACCTTCTATCGCCTCCCTGATCAGCCGAAGCTACTTCATCCCAAGGGTTGTTTTGTAAAACTCTGCCGGTACCACATCCTGTAGGGTCTGTATTAACAGCGGAGCCTGAACCACCTGCCGCTCCCGGGGGAGTCCATGGGAACATATAATGGCAAGGAGTTGTACCTCCATAGCCATTCCCTCCATAAGTCATAGCAGTTCCATCAATCCAAAAACCGGTTAAATAATTATAATACGATGTTTGATTGGTAGGATTACCCTGGTTACTGAAGTCGTTATTATAGTAGCAGAAACGGGCCATACCAAGCAGCCCACCTTTTACATAACAATTTGTATCACCCTTATCGGCCTTTGGTCCTTGAAAAAACACCACTCCAACAGCAGCAGGATCTAATCCATAACCCGGTTCGCAGGCATATTGTCCAGTACCTGGTTTATCATTGGCGCTAGCGGAATAACCATATCCCATTTTTCTTCCTACATCACAACCGGTATAGTTATCACCTCCATTACCTAAATCAAAATCATCCCAAAACCCAAAATAAGTTTTATAAAGGGTAAATGTGGAGCGGTTTACAATCTGGTAGTGATAAAAAGTCATATTATTAATAGCATCATTGGTCTTATATCCAAAAGCCTCGCATCGTATTTCCAAGCCGATTGGAACACTACCGGTTTCTGTGTGAATATTTCCCACATCATTAATAACCCACCATAAGCAGGCATCGCCATATAATTCATTCTGACAATTTCCATTCCCTGTCAGGTCAAATGCTGGGTAGTCGCCTTGTGCCGGATTATAATATCCCGAACCTGATACGCTTACATAAGGGGCGAGAGATTGTGATTCATTATAAGCTGCATTTCCGCTTCCCGGCCAGTTCTTAATATCTGCCGGCGGGTTAGGACCTCCATGCGGGTTAGAAGCATGCCATGCCTGAACTTCTGCTTGCGTACAATAAAACATTTTATCCCAGTTCTGGCATTCGGAAAGCGATATGCTGCTTGTTAATGTGTCAATTGGACCGGCCCAAAAATCTTCTCCATTTTGACGGTATGTCATGGCTGCTTCTTTTAATTGATTACCGGCATCAAATCCGCCAATCCATAAAGAAGCTGCGAATTGCGCATTTACGTCGCCGTTGGCAGGAATTATGTAAACAGGACAATTTGTTCCGGGGTTCCACCACATGTCGCCCTCATCCATGATGCGGCACCGTACGTTATTTACATTGAAGATTGCCGACCCAAGGTCTTGCGTACAACCATTGGTCATCACCGAATGAGTAGGCTTATGGTGTACCGGAGTTCCGACATTTACCATGGCATAACTATACCCCGACAA